>WNFV01000431.1_pt1 | contig 67630 bp, 66 predicted proteins | sample 5400101 | NCBI WGS metagenome assembly WNFV01 (sample SAMN13153361, study PRJNA577476) | soil metagenome | isolation source: 115 cm soil or saprolite under grassland replicate 1 | place: USA:California | collected 2016-06-15
TCGGCGCCATCGACCTCGTCGGCGGCCTCTCGCTCGGGCTCTACCGGAGGCTCACCGAATGGCGCCGGCGCCTGGCGCGCCGGTATCCCGAGGAGAACGCGGGCTTTTACGTTGTCTGCCGGGTGAAATGAAGATCCTTTTCGCCACCGAGTACTACCATCCCTTCACGCCCGGCGGGACTTCGTGGAGCCTGAGCCTGCTGGCGCATGAGCTCCAGCGCCGTGGCGAGGCCGTGGCGGTGGTGACACCGAACTGGGGCGCCTCACCACGCGAGGAAGTCGACGGCGTGCCTGTCTTCCGCTTCCCGATCTGGCGCAAGCTCAGGCCCGGCCCGAGCCTGGCCCCGGCCCGCACGCTCGCGAATCCATTCTTCCACCTGCTCTTCGCCCGCGCTGTCGTCTCGACGGCGCGCCGGATCGGCGCCGAGGTGCTCCATTCCCAGGAGAAGCATGCCCTGGTCGGCACCTTCCTTGCCGGCCGCTGGCTGCGCCGCCCGGTATTCCTCAGCCTCCGCGATTACGGGCTCATTTGCCCGATCACCAGCTGCCTGCTCTCCCATGACCGGATCCCGGTCGACTGCAGCGCGATCAAGCTGCAGCGCGAGTGCGCCGCCGTCTTCCTCGACCAGTACATCGGCGGCAGCCGCCTTCGGCGGCTGCGCGTGCGCGGATCACTGGCGCTGCTGTACCTGGACGCCGCGCTCAAGCAGGCGCTGGTGAAGCGCGTGGACGGCGTCGTCGGCGTCAGCCGGAGCATCCTCGAGATCTATACCGGCGCGGGCCTGATTCCCGTGGACCGCTCGAGCGTCATCTACAGCGTGCCGCCGCCTCGGGCTCTGGCGTCGACCGCGGACCGCCGCGCGCGGCTCGCCGCCTTCGGGCTTCCCGATCGCTCGCTGGTGCTCTACGTCGGCAAGCTCTCTCCCGGAAAGGGCTACCCGATCTTCGCCGAGGCCGCGCGGCTGGTCGCCCGCCGCCTGCCGGAGGCCTGCTTCCTCGCCGTTGGCGAGGAAGGGTCGCGTCCCCCTGATGCCGACGCCCCGGTGAGACGGCTCGGCAGCCGGCCCCACGCCGATGTCGAGGCGCTCTATGGCATCGCGGACCTCGTGGTCCATCCGGCCGTCTGGCCCGAGCCATTCAGCCGGGTGCCGCTCGAAGCGGCCGCTCACGGCCTGCCTGTCATCGGCACGCGAATCGGCGGGACCCCGGAGGCGGTGGAGGACAAAGTCACCGGTCTTCTCGTGGATCGCGGCGACGCGCAGGCGCTCGCCCATGCGATCGAGCAGCTGCTGGGTGATGCCGACCTTCGCTCACGGCTCGGGCGGCAGGCGGCCGACACAGTCGGGAAGCGCTTCGCCCCCGAAGAGGCCGCGCAGCGGCTGCTGGCCGCCTATCGGGGCGCAATCCGGTGAGCGGCTCCGAGTCGCCTCGAGTCATCGGTATTCTCCCGGCTCTCGGCAGCGGGCTCACGGATCTCCGCCGGACCGGGCAGCATGAGCGCCTGCTGGGCTACGATCTCCGGCACTACAGCGAAGCCTACGACCGCGTGTACTACTTCAGCTATTTTCCGGAATCGCTGGGCGACTTCACCCGGGACCCGCTGCTCCTGGAGCGCGTGATCGTATTGCCCAAGCGCGGGCCCTGGCCCAATCGGCTCTACGCCCTCCTGCTGCCCTTCGCCTACCGTCGCCAGCTGCGCCAGTGCGAGGCGCTCAGGGTCGAGCAGTTCCCCGGCGTGATCCCCGCCCTGATGGCGCGGTGGCTCTGGAGCATCCCTTTCGTCGTGACCTACGGCTATCACTACGCCGAGGTGGCCCGGATCGCCGGGTCGCGGATCAAGCCGTGGCTGTACCGCTGGCTCGAGCGTCTGGTCTTTCCCCGCGCGGCCGGAGTCATCGTGACATCCGGCGAGATGGAGGCACGCCTCCGGTCTCACCCCGGTCATCCGCGCCTCGCCTGCTTCCCGAATGGCGTGGATGTCGAGCGCTTCTCGCCGCGGGCCGGGGCGCGCCGAACGGGGGCGCGCCGCACCGTGATCTACGCGGGCCGTCTCGAGCAGGAGAAGAACCTGGCCCGCCTGATCGACGCCCTGGCGTCCATTCGGGAGCCGGCGGCGCGCCTGGTCCTGCTGGGCGACGGCAGCCTGCGCGAGGCGCTCGAGCGCCGGGCGCGCGCCGCCGGCCTCGAAGTCGAGTTCCGGGGCGTGGTGCCTCACAGCGAGCTGCCCCGCCATTTTCACGAGGCGGACTGCTTCGCGCTGCCCTCGCTCACCGAGGGGCATCCGAAGGCGCTGATCGAGGCTATGGCCTGCGGGCTGCCCTGCGCCGCCTCCGCCAGGGGAGGGATCCCGACGCTGCTCGAGGACGGCGTCACGGGGCTGCTCTTCGATCCCGAGGACACCCAGGACATCGCCCGGGCGATCGGGCGCCTGCTGACCGACGCCGGCATCGCCCGGAAGCTGGGCGAGCAGGCGCGTGTGGTGGCGCTCGGCCGGTACGATGCCCACGCGCTGCTGAAGGCCGAGGTCGCCTTCGTCCACTCCGTGTCCCGCGACGCCGCGGTCGTCGCGCTCTTCGAGGAGTACGCGGACGCCGAGCCCATGGACGAGACCTTGCCCGAGTTCGTTGCCGACCGGCTCCGCCGGCTCGCCGAGCAAGGGCCACGGGCCGTGCTCGATCTGGGCGCGGGGGATGGTCGGTATCTGGATCTCTTCGCTTCCCTGCTGCCGCCGGGCGCCACTCTGGCGGGCTGTGAGATCAGCCTGCGGCGCGCCCGCCGGATCCACGCCAAGGGCTTCCGCGTGGTCGTGGCGCAGTCCGAGGCGCTTCCCTTCAGGAACGCCGCCTTTGATCTGGTCTCGTTCATGGAGGTGATCGAGCATACCCAGGCACCGGGCCGGAGCCTGGACGAGGTGCGGCGCGTGCTACGGCCCGGCGGCCAGCTCGCCATGACCACGCCGAACTATCCGATGAAGCGGCTCTTCGATGTGTGGGCCGCGTGGCGTCAGCGGAGCCTGGCGCGGCTCCGGGACGACCCCACCCATATCTCGCCACTCTCGGCAGGGCGCCTCGAGCGGCTCCTGCTCCCGCGCTTCAAACGCGTGGATCTTGAGGGGACGGCGATCCCTGGCCAGGGCCATCTCCGCTGGCTGGGAACGGTGAGGCGATCACGGCTGGGGCGCCGGCTCAGCAACAAGCTCTTCGCGCTCTGTACCAAGGATGCGTGAGGAGAGGCGCATCACGGACGTCCGGCGCGGAACCCGCTGACCCGTGCCGCTCGCCTACTACTCGGTGGCCGCCGAACAGGAGTTCTGGACCGAGCACTGGGGCGGCCAGTCGGTGGAATCGCTGCTCGCGATCGCGCGCACGTCACCGCTCACCGATCTCATCACCGCGTCGCTCCCGGCCGGGGGCCGCGTCCTCGAGGCCGGCTGCGGCCTGGGCCAGTATGTCCTCCTGCTGCGCGAGCGGGGCTGGGCGGCCGTCGGCGTGGATTGGAGCCAGCCGGCGCTAGCTGCCTGCCGCCGCCTCGCGCCGGCGCCGCTGGCCGCCATGGAGCTGCGCGCGCTGGCGGTGCGCGACGGAGCGTTTGCCGGCTACGTGTCGCTCGGCGTCGTCGAGCACGATCCCGCCGGTCCCGACGCGATCCTCGCCGAGGCGTGCCGCGCGCTCGAGTCCGGCGGCATCGCCCTGGTCTCGGTGCCGTATCTCAATGGCGTGCGTCGGGCGGCGGCGCCCTGGATCAGGTATCGCAATCGCGCCACGCGGCGTTCCGGCGGCCGCTTCTACCAGTACGCCTTCTCGCGGCGCGAGCTGGTTGCGGCGCTGGGGCGTCACGGCTTCGCCGTTCGCTCGCTGCACCCTTACGACCCCGCGCGGCTGCTGCGCCCGTGGCTCCCCGCGGGGGCGCGATGCGCGACGCCGGGCGACGGGAGCGGGGAAGGGGCAGCCCGGCGCATCCGCGGCCTTCGGGGACTGGCGCGGCGGGCGCTCTACACGGACTCCGCGCTCAGGCTGCTCGGCCACATGCTCCTGGCGGTGGCGGTGAAGCGGTGAGCGCCGCTGCTATACTCCCTGCGATGACCGAGTCCGCGTACCGTCTCGTGAACCTGGGCGACCGGCGCGTGCTCACGGTGGGTGGCCGCGAGTACCCCACCCACTACAGCGAGCGCGTGGTCCGGATGCTCATCGAGCGCAAGGGCCCCGAGCGCGCCCCGCTCTATTTCCCATTCAAGGAAACACGCGGCCGCCACTTCTTGGGGCCCCTCTTTCAATTCTTGCGGGGGCGCGGCGGCCGGGCGTTGAGCGTGCTCGAGGTCGGCTGCTCATTCGGTCACATCACCGAATACCTCGTGGAGCAGCCGGAGGTGTCGGAGCTCTTCACCTTCGATACCGACCCCGCCTTCGTCGCCATCGTGCGCGCCAAGGTGGAGGAGATGGGGCTCGGCAAGGTGCGGGAGGTGGCCGAGTTCAGCAATGACCAGACGCGCCGATTGCCCTATGCCGATGGACGCTTCGATTTGGTCCTGGCCAGCGGAGTGATCGAGCATCTGCCGGCCCGGAGTCGGCGGGCTCAGGTGGACGAGTACTACCGCGTCCTCGTGCCGGGCGGCTATATCGCGATTCTCGACACGCCTAATCGGCTGTTTCCGCTCGAGACGCACTCGGTGGGGCTACCGCTCGTCCAGTGGCTGCCGCCGTCGCTGGCCTGGCGCTACGCCCGCCTGTGCCGACCCCGGAAGTTCCGCGACGTCACCTTCGAGGGCTTCGTTCAGGACGGCACCGGCTGGCTCAACGCGACGCTGTGGGACTGCTTGCCCTCGTCACGATGGGCCGGGCTCGAGGACTTGACGGAAGAGGCCGGCTACGGCTGGCGATTCTTCCGTGACACGGCCCGCTCGCGGACTCGTCGCGCCGTGCTCCCCGTCTTTGCCCTTGCCTGCGCCGCGCTGCGGGCGGCCGGCCAGCCCCCGTCGCTCTGCCTGCCTTATCTCAACCTCCTGTTCCGCAAGGTTCCGCGGCCCTGACGCCCCACGCCGGGCGGGCAGTGCCGTGACCTCTCCGGCCGTGTCGGTGCTCATGGCCGTCCATAACGGCGCTCCGTGGGTCCAGGAAGCCGTGAAGAGCGTGCTCGAGCAGACCCTGGCCGAGCTCGAGCTGATCGTCATCGATGACGGCTCCACCGATGCCACCGGTGAGCTGCTCGCCGCCGCCCGCGACCACCGCCTGCGGGTCGAGCGCCAGCCGCGGATGGGACTGACGCGCTCGCTCATCCGCGCGCTGGCTTTGGCGCGGGCGCCGCTCGTGGCGAGGCTCGACGCCGACGACCTGGCCCTTCCGGAGCGCCTGGAGCGTCAGCGGGCCTTTCTCGACGCCCATCCCGAGATCGGCCTGCTCGGCGCCGGCTGCCGCGAGGTGGACGCGACGGGCCGGGTCGTGGCGCTGCTCCGGCCGCCGGAGGACGATCGCGCCATCCGGCGCTCGCTGATCAGGCGGAATCCCTTTGTGCACTCCTCCGTGGTCATGCGCCGGGCCGTCGTGGACGCGGCCGGCGGGTATGACCCCTCCTTCGAGGTGGCGCAGGACTACGCTCTCTGGATGCGGATGAGCCGGCTCACGCGCCTGGCCAATCTGGCTGAGCCGCTCGTGGTGCGCCGCCTGCTTCCGGGCCGCGTGTCGACGGAGCGGGACAGCGCGCGGCTCCGCGCCGAAGCGCGCATCCGCTGGCGGGCGGTCCGCGAGGGCGCCTATCCGCCATGGTGCGCGGTCTTCGCCCTGCGGCCCATGCTGGCGCTGGCCGTGCCAGCGCCGCTGCGCCGGGCCCTGCGCCGCGCCGCGAGGAGCTAGAGTGTCCCAGAAGATTCGAGTCCTCGAGCTCCTGGTTTCCACCGACCTGGGTGGGGGTCCGATCCATGTCCGCGACCTGATCGCTGGCCTGTCGCGTGAGGAATTCGAGATCACGGTGGCCGGGCCCGGCGGCGGGCCTTTGGTGGATGCGTACCGAGGGCTCGGCGCCGACTTCGTCGACCTTCCGCTCGATCGGCTCTCCGTATGGAAGAACTACTGGCGCGTGCGCCGGCTGATCCACGATCGCCATATTCAAGTGGTTCACAGCCACGGCAAGGGCGCCGGCTTGGTGGGACGGCTCGCGGCCTTGTTCGCCCCGGTGAAGGCCGTGCACACCTTTCATGGCCTCCATGCCGATGACCCGCGAATCGGCCGCCGGCCCTACGTGGGTCTGGAGCGGTTGCTGGCGATGGTGACAGACGTCCTCATCCACGTCTCACCCGGTCAGGCGCGTGAGGCCGAGTCGCTCGGATTGGCGCCTCACGGCCGCACGAAGGTCATCGTGAATGCCACCGATTCCGCGAAAGTGCGGGCCTTGGCCGAGACCCACTCGCTGTCGCGCGAGGCTCTGGGGCTTCCGACCGGGGCGACCGTCCTCGGCACCGTGGCGCGCTTCGACCCGATCAAGGATCTCGACGTCCTCGTGGAAGCCTTCGCGCTGCTCAGGCGGCAGTCGCCTGACACCTGGCTCCTCATCGTGGGCGACGGGCCCGAACGCGGACGGCTTGAATCGCTGGCGAAGGATCTCGGCGTGCAAGACCGTGTGGTCTTTCCGGGCTTCATTCCGGATGCGCCTCGCTGTCTGCCCGCAATCGATCTCTACGTGTCGGCCTCTCGACGCGAAGGACTCCCTCTCGGCCTGCTGGAGGCCATGGCCTGTGGCCTCCCGGTGGTGGCCACCCGGGTCCCGGGCCACGAAGACGTGATCGAGCACCGCGCAAGCGGATTGCTCGTGTCACCAAACGACCCGCGCGCATTCGCCGACGCAGCAGCGGAGCTGCTCGGTGACGCTGAGCGGAGGCGACGCATGGGGGCGGCGGGTCGGCTGCGAGTGGAGCGAGAGTTCTCGGCGAGCCGCATGGCCGCCGAGACCGCCGGCGTCTACCGGGTGGCCGCGGGGAATTTTCAGGGGCCGAGGACCGGGGCCCCTAGCGTATAATTTCCGGTATTGCTCATGATCGACGCGCGGGCTGTGGGGATTCGGACATGCGACTGCTGATCACGGGAATCACGGGATTCGTCGGAAGCTACATGGCGGAGTACGCCCTCGGGCAGGGCGCCCAGGTGTTCGGCTCGAGCCGATGGCGGAGCAAGACCGAGAACATCGAGCATTTGCGCGCAAAGATCACGCTGATCGAGTCGGATCTTCGCGACCTGTCCTCGGTGCGGATGCTGCTCGAAACCGCCAAGCCGACGCACGTCGTGCATCTGGCCGCTCAGAGCTTCGTCGGCGCCTCCTGGCAGACGCCGGCCGAGACCCTGTCGACCAATATCATCTCCCAGGTGAACCTCCTCGAAGGCATCCGCGGGCTCAAGATGTCGCCGCGCTTCCTTGCCGTGGGCAGCAGCGAGGAGTACGGCCTGGTCTACGAGGACGAGCTGCCGATCAAGGAGACCAACCCGCTGCGGCCCCTGTCCCCATATGCGGTGAGCAAGATCGCCCAGGACATGATGGGCTACCAGTACTTCAAGAGCTACGGCATGCCGATCATCCGGTCGCGCGGCTTCAACCACGAGGGGCCGCGGCGCGGCGATGTCTTCGTGACCTCCAACTTCGCCAAGCAGATCGCCGAGATCGAGGCCGGCCTCCGGGAGGCCGTCGTCTACGTGGGCGATCTCAAGCCGCGGCGCGACTATTCCGACGTGCGCGACATCGTCCGCGGCTACTGGCTGCTGCTGGAGCAGGGAGAGCCAGGCGAAGTGTACAACCTCTGCTCGGGCCGCTCGTGGGCCATCCAGCAGGTGCTGGATTTCCTCCTCGAGCAGGCCACGGTCAAGGGCATCACGGTCAAGATCGACCCGGCCCGGCTGCGCCCGTCCGACGTCATGAACCTCGAGGGCGACTTCTCGAAGATGGAAAAGGCGACGGGCTGGAGGGGAGAGATTCCCTTCGAGCGCACCCTCCGGGACCTCCTGGGCTACTGGCGCCAGCGCACCTGGTCCTCGTCGCGCTGACCGCGCTCCGGCGACGCCCGCCATGAGAGTGGCGCTGGTGCACGACTGGCTCACCGGGATGCGCGGGGGGGAGCGGTGCCTCGAGGTCTTCTGCGAGCTCTTTCCCGAGGCGGACCTCTATACGCTGCTCCACGTCCCCGGCTCCGTAACCCCCGTCATCGAACGGCGACGCCTGATCACATCGTTCATCCAGCGACTGCCGGATGCGGCGCGCCGCTACCGCTCGTATCTGCCGCTCTTCCCCGCGGCGGTGCGGTCCTTCGACCTCAGCGCCTACGATCTGGTGCTCTCCTCAAGCCATGCCGTGGCCAAGGGCGCTCGCGCGCCGGCCGGCGCGCTTCATGTCTGCTATTGCTTCACGCCCATGCGCTACGTCTGGGATCTCTATGACGAGTACTTCGGTGCTCGCGCGGGTGTGCTGACGCGGGCGCTGATGCCCCCGGTGGCGGCCGCGCTGCGTCGCTGGGACCGCCGGACGGCGGCCGCCGTCCACCATTTCGTCGCGATCTCGCGCTTCGTGGCCGACCGCATCCATCGGGCCTACGGCCGCGAGGCCGACGTCATCTATCCGCCTGTGGATGTTTCCCGGTTCCGGATCGAAGAGGCCCCCGGCGATTTTTACCTCGTGGTGTCGGCGCTCACCCCGTACAAGCGGGTGGACCTGGCGATCGAGGCAGCCAACCGCCTCCGGGCGCGACTCGTCGTGGTGGGCGCGGGTCCGGAGGAGGGACGGCTGCGCGAATTGGCCGGGCCCACGGTGGAGCTCGTCGGTTGGCGGAGCGACGCGGAGACGGCGGAGGTCTACGCCCGCTGCCGGGCCCTGCTCTTCCCCACGCTCGAGGATTTCGGGATCACGCCGCTCGAAGCGATGGCGGCGGGCCGGCCGGTGATCGCGCTGGGGCAGGGCGGAGCGCTCGAGACCATCGTGCCCCCGGGGGGCGCCGAGCCGCCCACGGGCCTCTTCTTCGAGCGCCAGACGGCGGATGATCTCGTGGACGCGATCCGCCGCTTCGAGTCCGGCGCGGTCCAGTTCGAGCCCAAGGCGCTCCGGCGCCGGGCCGAGGCCTTCGACCGGCCGCTCTTCAAGGAGCGCGTCCAGGGCTACCTGCGCGCGCGGCTGGCGGAGCATGGGCGATGCTGAAGGCCCACTCGCGCCTGCTCGAGCAGCTCATGCTGGTGGGCGACCTCGTCCTCGTGGCGGCGTCCTGGCTGCTCGCCTACCTGCTCCGCTTCTACGTGCTGTCGTTCCCGCGGCTCCGGTTCCAGGACATCCCGCCGCTCGATCCCTACCTGCTGCTGCTGCTGCCCATCCTGATCGTCTGGGCGGTGTCCTTCCGCGCCTTCGATCTCTATCGCCCGCGCCGCATCGGCTCTCACCTCTCGGAGGCCGCCGACATCGCCAAGGCCTCCAGCTTGGGCGCCCTGGTCCTGGTCGCGGTGATGACCTTCTTCTTCCGCGAGTACGACTATTCGCGCGTCGTGATCCTTTACTTCTGGGTGCTGTCGATCGGCCTGGTCTGGTTCTCCCGCGCCGCGTTCCGGGAAGGGCTGCGCTTCGCTCGGCGTCACGGCTACAACCTCCGTTACGCGGTGGTCGTGGGCAGCGGTGAGCTCGCGACGGCGGTGGCCCAGCGGATCGAGCGACGTCCGGACGTCGGCATCCAGATCCTCGGCGTGGTGAGCGACGAAAAAGAGGCGACCGGGGGGGCCCGCCGGCTCGGCGGCTACGCCGATCTGCGGACGGTGCTCGACGCAAATGCGGTGGATCACGTGATCCTCACGCTCGCCCACGAGGATTACGGCCGGCTGCCCGGCTTGCTCGAGGCCATCGGCGACGAGCCGGTGACCATCCACGTGGTCCCGGACCTCTTTCGCTTCACGTCGCTGCGGGGCGGTGTGGAGGAGTTCGAGGGGATGCCGTTCGTCCACCTGCGGGAGTCGCCGCTGCACGGCTGGAATCAGGTGGCGAAGCGCGCGTTTGACATCGCGTTCTCACTCGGCGTCCTGGTGCTGCTCTCGCCCGTGCTGCTCGCGCTCGCCGCGGCGGTCAAGCTCACCTCGCCGGGGCCCGTGCTCTTCGGCCAGGAGCGGATGGGGCTCGACGGCCAGCGCTTCCGGATGCTGAAATTCCGGACCATGCGCGCGGACGCGGAGTCCACGACCGGCCCGGTATGGGCGAGCCACGACGACCCGCGGCGCACGCTCATCGGCGCGTTCCTGCGCCGCTTCAGCCTCGACGAGCTGCCCCAATTCATCAATGTGCTGCGCGGGGAGATGAGCGTGGTGGGCCCTCGGCCCGAGCGCCCGGTGTTCGTGGAGCGCTTCCGGCAAACCGTGCCGGGCTATATGCTCCGCCACAAGGTCAAGTCGGGCGTGACGGGTTGGGCCCAGGTCCACGGGCTGCGCGGGAACACGTCGCTGGAGAAGCGCATCGAGTACGACCTGGAGTACATCGAGCGCTGGTCCTTCTGGCTCGATCTCAAAACCATCGCGCTCACCGTCATGCGCGTGCTCTTCGACCGGAACGCCTATTGACGTGACCGCGCTCCGCCGGGTCCTCTTCGCGGCCTTCGTCCTGGGACTCGGCTTCTCGATCACGCTGTCCGAGAGCGCTCTCGCGCTGCTGGCCGTCTTGTGGCTTTGGAAGCTCGTGTCGCCGGAGGGGCGCGCCACGGCGCGATGGCCGCTCCTCCCACCCGTGCTGGCATTCAGCGGCGTCACCGTCCTCTCAGCCCTCGTCTCCGGCCATCCCGGCTCGAGCCTCGCCGCGGCCAAAGGCCTGCTGCTGGTCCTCGCCCTCTACGTCACCGCGGATTTCCTCGACGGTCGGGAGGCGGCGGACCGGTTCCTGTGGGCGCTGAGCCTGGTCGTCGCGGCCGCCGCCGCGGTCGGACTGCTTCAGGTGAGCCTCTGCCCGGGCCCAACGGTACCCGAGCCGGCGCCACGATGGCTCTACCACCGCTGCGATCGTGCCCACGGTTTCTTCAGCATCTACATGACCCTGGCGGGGGTGCTGAGCCTGACGCTGCTGGCGACGCTGCCGCGGGTGCTTCCGGGGCGGGCGTTTCGCGCCGGGGCACTGCCGCCGTGGCTGCTCTCGCTGGCGGCCTTGATCGCGACCTTCACGCGCGGGGCCTGGGCGGGTTTCGCCGCCGGGGCGCTGGCGCTGCTGCCGGAGGCGCGCCGGCGAACGCGATGGCTCGTCGTCATCGGGCTCGCGCTGGTGGTGACCGCGCTGCTGGTCATGCCCTACCAGGTCCGAGTCCGGTTCCTCACGCTCAACGAGCTGCGGCATCGAGTCCTCACCATGGCCGATCCGCACGAAGCCGGCATCACCGAGCGCCTGTACATGTGGCGGAGCGGACTGGCCATGTGGCGCGCGCATCCGCTGCTGGGCCTGGGGCCGGGCGGCGTCAAGCGCGAGTACGCCGGCTATGCGCTGCCCGAGGCCGCCAAGACGCGCACGGGCCACGTGCACAATACGCCGCTTCAGATCCTCGTCGAGCGGGGCATTCTCGGGCTCGCGGCTTGGCTCTGGCTGTTCGGCGCCTTCTATCTCCGGGCGATCGGGCTGCTGCGCCGCCTGCCGCAGGAGGCCGCGCGGGAGCGCGCGCTCGTGGCCGGGAGCCTGGCGTCCATGACGGGCTTCCTGGTCGGGGGACTGTCCGAGTACAACTTCGGCGACACCGAAGTGGTGCTGGTCGCGTGGACCCTCATCGCGCTGCCCTTCGTGGTCGAGGCGGGGGAGCGGAAGTCGCCGCCCGCGAATCGATGACGCCCGTGGATGGCGATCGTGAGCCGGCCGGGCTGTCGCTCTCCCCGAGGCAGGCGGCGTTCGGGCTCCTGCTCGTTCCGCTGGTGGCGCTCGCGAGCCACGCGCTCCCCGAAGCGCATCCAATCTGGGTCGCAGTCAAAGTCGTCTTCGCCGCGCTGACCGTGGGCGTCGTGCCTGGCGCACTGATGGTGGTCGCAGTCCGGCCGTGTGCCGGCCTCACCATTCTCGAGGTATTCGGGATCGGTGTGGCGCTGAGCCTCGGCTGGGTTCAGCTGGCCACCGTGAGCAGCCTCACGCTGCACATCCCGGTCTCGGCGATGGCCATGGCGTGGGCGGGAGCGGCCGCCGCGGCGGCTGCCGTGCTCGCGATGCGGAAGCCGCCGGACCCGCCGTGGGCCGTGCGGCTGGAAGGGCGTGAGGCCGTCATCGGCGGGTCGCTCCTCGTGCTGGCCGTGTTCCTCTATCTAAAGGGCGCCCCGTTTCTCACGTGGGACGACCAGGTGCACGCCGCGCTCGTCCGCCGGCTGGCCTTCGTGCGACATCCGGCATTGGACAATCTGCATTTCCTCCCGAATCTGGTCTTCACCTATCCCTTTCCCGGCACGCACTTCCTCATGGCACTCGTCAGCCAGCTCGGGGGCATCGACGCGCTGTTCGTGTATCACAAGCTCCGGTTCTTCTGGGGCGTGGCGGCGTTGACGTTGTTGTATCTGATCGGGCGTCGGGTGTTCGAAGACTCGCGGCTGGCCTTCGTCGTCGCCATGCCCGCGATCCTGTTCGTCTTCAATGGCTCGTTCGGCGATGGGCCGGACCTCAACTGGGGCCAGTTGGCGCCGCACAGCAATCCCGCCGACGTGGCGTTGAGCGTGCTGCTGCCCGCCCTTCTCGTCATGGCCCTCTATAGTCTCGCGGCCGAGAGCGGGCGGACGTTGGCGTTCTTCCTCATCGGCGCGTTCGCGGTCGCGGCCATGGTGGCGATGGCCCAGATCCGCAGCATCGCGCAGTTCCTCGTCTACCTCGGCGGCTTCATGATGGCGGGATGGCTGTTCGGGCGAGACCGACGGCCTCTCGCGAGGAGCGCGCTTCTCATCGGGGGAACGCTCGGGATCGTCGCCGTCTACCTGTTGTTCCAGCGCCTCGCCGTCCCCCATATCTCGGCCGCCGTCGATGTCCATCGAGCGGCGCTGCTGGCGGCGGCCCGGAGTCTTCCGGTGGCACACTGGCTCTCCGTGCCGCTTGAGCTCGTGCCCGGCTTCGACTCGCTCTTCTGGAGCTGGCACCCGCTCATGCTCATCGCCAGCCCGCTCTTGCTGATCGTCTTTCGCAAGAAGCCTTTGATGCTCTTGGTGGGCTCGAGCATCCTCGTCTATCTCCTGCTGGTCCGGCTCCCGGCGCTGGCCCTGCTCTACGCCTATGCCACGCATTTCGAGATTCTGTCCTGGCCCGTGCGCAATGTGGGCCTCTTCACGTATCTGCTGACCGGGGTATGCCTGTACGTCATGGCGGCACACCTGGGGCGGATCCGGCACCGCGTCCTTGCGCTGGCCGTCGCGGGTGGGATCGCCCTGCTCCTGGCGCTCACATGGAGCCGCGGGCCGACGGTCTTCGTGGCCCACCGGGACCTGTTCTTCGTGCCGGTCGTCCTGATGTATGGGATCGCCCTGGTCGGCCTGCGGAGCGCGGACAGCGCCGCCTCAGGCGTGCGCGTCGAGGTCGAAGCGGTCGGCCGCTCGTGGAAAGGGCCGTTCATCGTCCTCGTGGGTCTGCTGACGCTCCTGACCCCTATTCCGAAGAGCTCTCCGCTTGCCGTCGGAGTCCTTCACGATGGGATTGCGGCATTTGCGTACCCTTCGAACGTCCCGTTGACGCCGAAGGCCCTCGTGACCGGGCTTCGGTGCGTCGACGCGGCGGGTGCCGATTTGCCGCTTCTCCCGGTGGCCGGATCCCCCAAGAGCCTGAAGGCCCGGTACCCGTCATGCCCACCCAGCTATGCGCTCATCCGATGGTCCGAAGCGACGCTGGGCGAGGATGCGCTCGTGCTCGCGGACGCGACCGGCCTGTACGCGCTCTCGGTCTTCATCCCGCAACACGTGCTGACGGGCCTGCCGTGGAGAAGCCTGCCGATCGCCTGGGGCGGAGCGTACGTGCGTGGGCTCTTCCCGGCGTATTTCCGGGCGTTCGACCTCGCATTGCGCGACCATGGGACGCAGCCGTTCTTCAACGACCGCGAGTCCCCCGAAGAGAAGATGGCATTCCTCCGGGCGGTCGGGGTCACGCATATCTTCGTTCATGCCTCCCAGAGCGCGGTGCTCGCGCCCCTGGGTCGTGGGGGGACCGGGCTGCTTCGGAAGCTCTACGACGATGGCCAGTGGGCGGTCTATGAAGTCGCCCGCGGAACGGCCGGACGGGGCTAGTACACCGCGTAGGGCTCGGTCGACGACCGCACCTTGACGAAGTACTGCTTGAAGGTGTCCAGATCGCTGTCGGAGACCAGGTCCGACACCATCACGCAGAGCAGGCCCTGCTGGCGCCACACGATGAGGCTGAAGCCGTTTTCCCTGCGAAGCAGCGGCCGCCAGCGATCGATCTGGACACGCCCCCGCTCAGGCAGCACCACCTTGCCCGCCGGCAGGATCACGTAGGTCACCGTGTGGCCACGCGTGTCCTCGTAGGCCAGCTCGATGCCACGGCGGCCCTCGAGGTAGGTCGGCTTGGCATTGATCAGCTGGATGTCCTCGTCCCCCGTGAATACCCAGTTCAGCGCGACCCCGCTCTCCTCCATGGCGCGGGGCAGGGCCGCCGGCACCACGTCGGACCGGGACTCGCCCCAGAGGATATTGCGGGCGTGCTCGGACATCACGGCCCGCGAGACGAGCTGGAGCGGATCGCCGGCCGGGCTGGTCGTCAGGGAGGACGCGAACCACAGCATCGCGATCATGGCCGTGGCCAGCGACGAGACGGCCGGGGCGAGCCAGACCGCCCACCACGAGCGCCGTGGCGTGTCCGGAAGCAGGGCCTGGACGACGGCGGCGCGCAGCGAGGCGGATGCCGGATAGCGCGGCAGCCGCTCGCGCAGCATCCGCCCCAGCTCTTCGTCGCCGTGTTGATCGTTGGTTCCGCTCGTCATCGCCTCACGCCTTTGATCCGCTGTCGTAATCCTTCAGGTACGTCCGCAGCCGCTCCTTCGCCCGGAAGATGCGCGACTTTACCGTCCCGACCGGGCAATCCATGATGCGCGCCACGTCTTCCAGAGCCAATCCTTCCACCTCGGCGAGCAGGAGCGGCGTTTTGAACTCTTCGGGCAGCCTGGCCAGCGCCTGCTCGAGATCCATATGGACCCCGGCGACCTCGCTGTCCCGCCCTGGCGCGTCGTGGAACATCGGCGACTCGCCTTCCGGGACCCCGTCCTCGGAGAGGGCCGCCTCGCGCTCCCGCAACCGGTAAAAGGTCAGGAAGGTATTTCTCAGTATCTGGAACAACCAGGCGCGGAGGTGGGTTCCCGGCTGGAACCGGTGGGAGAAGCGCATGGCCCGGACATAGGTCTCCTGCACCAGGTCCTCGGCTTCCGACCCGTTTCGGGTCAGATAGACGGCGAGGTTGTGGAGGGCGTCCAGGTGCTGCAGGGCCTGCTGCCGGAACTCGTCGTCTGCCACGGGGGTCCGGCCGGCCTATCCTTCGAACCAGCGGCGGGGGAGACCGGACTCGGCGACTTCGTGCTCGTCCTCGAGCGCGACCAACAGCTCCTGGATCGTCTGATAGAGCACGGGATGTTCCAGCTCCGGCGCGAGGTCGGCCAGCGGGCGGAGCACGAAGCGCCGCTCGTGCATCAGCAGATGCGGGATGTGGAGCTGATCGGGGCCGCTGATCACGCGGTCGCCGTAGAGAAGGATGTCGATGTCCAGGGTGCGCGGCTCGTAGCGCTGGTCCTCGGGAGTTCCCGGGCCGCGGCGGCGCCCGAGGCCGCTTTCCAGCTCTTGGAGCCGCCGGAGCAGCGCGAGCGGATCGAGCTCCGTCTCCACCGCCACGACGCAATTGAAGAACCAGGACTCCTGGTCCACGTGCTCTCCGGGACGCTGCTCCCAGGGCTCCGTTCGGTAAAGCGGCGAGGCATCCACGAAGTAGAGCTCGGGCATGGCGCGCAGGCGGTCGACGGCCTGGCGCAGCCATTCGAGCCGGTCTCCCAGATTGGAGCCCACCGACAGGAAGACCCGCGGCATCAGCGTGCCTCCCGCCGCCGAATGAGCTCGACACCGGGAATGCCCTGCAGGCCTTGCATGGGCGGGGTCAGCTTGCGCACCCGCACGCGAACCTCCTCGCAAGGGAACTCCGCGAGCAGCATCTGCGCCAGGCGCCCGGCCAGTCGCTCGAGCAGGTTGACCCGCTCCTTGGTGCAGACCTCGACGATCCGCGCCGCCACCACCCCGTAATCCACCGTCGTGCGCAGATCGTCGGAGGCGGCGGCGAGACTGAGATCCAGGCTCAGCTCGGCGTCCACGGAGAACCAGGCGCCGACGGTCTGCTGGGCCTTGGTCACGCCGTGGTGGCCGTAGAAGCGAACGTCTTCGAGGAAGATTTTATCAGAGCTCAGAGCTTCAGGCTCCGGAGCCGGTCCATCGCCTCGCGCAGCCGCTTGGCGTCGATCGTGAGGGCGATGCGGTAGAAGCCCTCTCCCGACGGGCCGAAGCCCACGCCCGGCGTGACCACGCAGCCCGCCTCCTCGAGCAGCCGCGCCGCGAAGGCCCGCGAGTCCAGCCCAGCGGGCACGGGCGCCCAGACGAAGAAGGCGGCCTTGGGAACGTCCACCTCCCAGCCCAGCGACCTGAGCCCCGCGACGACCACATCACGCCGCTCCTGATAGGTGCGCCGGTACTGCTCGGGGATGTCTTGAGGTCCCGTCAGCGCGGCGATGCCGGCTTCCTGCACCGCCCGGAAGACGCCCGAATCCACGTTCGTCTTCACCTTGCCGAGCCCCGCGACGGCGGCGGCATTGCCCGAGCAGAAGCCGATGCGCCAGCCGGTCATGGAGTAGGTCTTCGACAGCGAGTGGAACTCGACGCCGACTTCCACCGCGCCGGCGGTCTCGAGAAACGAGGGCGGCCGGTAGCCCTCGAAACGCAGCTCCGAGTACATCGCGTCGTGGCAGACCAGGATGCCGTGACGGCGCGCAAACGCTACGACGTCCGCGAAGAAGTCCTTCCCCGCCACCGCCGCCGTGGGGTTGTTCGGATAGTTGAGGTACATGAGCTTGGCCCGCCGCGCCACGTCGGGAGGGATGGCCGTGAGTTCGGGTAGGAAGCCGTTGTCGCGCCGGAGCGGCATGAAGTGGGGCTGGCCGCCGGCGAACCACGTGCCGGCGGCATAGACCGGGTAGCCCGGATCCGGTACCAGCACCACATCGCCCGGGTTCACGAAGGCCAGCGGCATGTGCGCCGTGCCTTCCTTGGAGCCGATCAGGGTGAGCACCTCGGTCTCCGGGTCAAGCGTCACGCCGAAGCGCTGCCGGTACCAGGAGGCGACGGCGCGCCGGAACTCGAGCAGGCCCTCGTAGTCGGGATAGCGATGGCTGGCGGGATTCTCGGCGCTGCGCTTGAGGGCCTCGACGATGTGGGGCGGGGTCGGCAGGTCTGGATCGCCGATGCCCATGTCGATGAGATCCACGCCGCGGGCGCGCGCCTCCCGCTTTTTCTTGTCGATCTCCGCGAAGAGATACGGCGGCAGCTTCTTCAGGCGCTCAGCCAGCTCGAATGGTCTTGCCGCCTCGCTCACTGGCGTCTCCTAGATCTTGATGACGGGATTCTTCAGGCCGCCGATGCCCTCGATGCGCACCTCGACCTTATCCCCGGGCTGCATCGGACCGATGCCGGCCGGGGTGCCCGTGGCGATCAGATCGCCGGGAAGCAGCGTCATGATCGCCGACACACGGGCGATCAGGTCTTCGACCGGGAAGATGAAGCTCTTGGTGTTCGAGGCCTGCCGGCATTCCCCGTTCACCCACGTCTCGATGTCCACACCGTTGGGATCGATGTCGGTGGCGACGCAGGGCCCGACCGGGCAGAAGCTGTCGAAGGCCTTGGCGCGCGTCGGCTGGCCGTCCCGGGCCTGCAGGTCGCGCGCGGTGACGTCGTTGAGGCAGGTATAGCCCAGGACGAAGTCGCGGGCCCGCTCCGCCGTCACCGTGCGGCAGCGCTTCTTGATCACGATGGCCAGCTCACCCTCGTAATCCACGCGCTGGGCCTGCGGCGGGAACACGATAGGGTCGTCGGGACCGCAGAGCGCGGACAGCGGCTTGAGGAACAGCCTCGGCTCGGTCGGCACGGGGAGATTCATCTCCTCGGCGTGATCGCGGTAATTGAGCCCCACTGCCACGATCTTGGTGGGCGAGACCGGTGCCAGCAGCACCGCTTGGCTGAGCGCATACTTCTTCCGCGCCTTCTTGAACGTACCGTAGGGGGTTCCCGAGTACTCCAGGATATGGGCGCCCTCGAGAACGCCGTAACGCGTCTTGCCGGCGGCCCGGAACCGAACGATCCTCATGGTTGCCTCCGGCGGCGTCGGATCACGGTTACGCCAGGCCCAGCGCGTCCTGCATGGAGTACAGGCCCGGGCGCGCGGTGGCGATGAAGCGCGCGGCGCGGAGCGCGCCGCGGCCGAAGTTGTCGCGGCTATGCGCCCTGTGCGTGAGCTCGAGCCGCTCACCGAGGGCGCCGAAGCTCACCGTGTGCTCGCCGACCACGTCGCCCGACCGGAGCGACGCGATTCCGATCTCCTTGCGCGTCCGCTCCCCCGGCAGGCCGTGTCGGCCGTAGACGGCCGTCTTGTTCAGATCGCGCCCGAGCGCCTGCGCCACCACCTCCGCCATGCGGAGCGCGGTGCCGCTCGGGGCGTCCTTCTTGAAGCGATGGTGGGTCTCGGTGATCTCCACGTCGTAGTCGTCGCCCAGCATTCGCGCCATGTCGGTGAGGACGCGGAAGGCGACGTTGACCGCGACGCTCATGTTCGGCGACAAGAGCACGGGGGCGTCCTTGGCCAGGCGCTCGATCTCCTCGCGCTGGGCCGCGGAGAAGCCCGTCGTGCCGATCACGGCGCGGCCCCCCAGCCGGGCGACGAGCCTGAGGTGGGCCAGGCTGGCGTCGGGGACGGAGAACTCGATGAGGATGCGGTCCTTGCCGAGGGCCCCCTCGGGATCGGCGGTGATGGGCACGTTGAGGCGCCCGATCCCCGCCGTCTCGCCGGCATCCTTGAGGAGCGCCGGATGCCCGGGCGCCTCCAGCGCCGCCACCAGGCGCAGCTCTTTGTCCTCCTGGAGCAGCGCGACGAGACGGCTTCCCATCCGGCCGGCCGCGCCGGCGACGACCACGTCCGCCATGGAACCCCCGGGTCAGCCCTTCAGCAGGCCGTGCTGAGCGAGGACGGCTTTCAGGCGCTGGCGGTTGGGCTCCGTCATGGGGCACATCGGTAGGCGGAACTCCGGCTCGATCATCCCCATCATGGCCATGGCTTCCTTGACCGGGATGGGGTTGGTCTCGAAGAACATGGCCCGGCTGAGCGGAAACAGCCTGAGGTGGAGCTCACGGGCCAGCTTCCAGTCGCCGGCCAGCGCCGCGTGGGTCATCTCCGAGGTCTCGCGCGGCACGAGGTTCGCGATGACCGAGATCACGCCCCGCCCGCCCACGGCCATGAGCGGCAGCGTGAGGGTGTCGTCGCCCGAGAGCACGCAGAAGTCGGACCCGCATGCCAGGATGACCTGCGTCATCTGATCGAGAGAGCCCGAGGCCTCCTTGACGCCGACGATGTTCGGGCAGTCCTTGGCCAGGCGGGCCAGCGTGTCCGTCTCCACGTTCACCGCCGTGCGGCTGGCGATGTTGTAGACGAGGATCGGGATGTCGACGGCCTCCGCGACGGCGCGGAAGTGCCGGTAGAGCCCCTCCTGCGTCGGGCGGTTGTAGTACGGGTTGACCACGAGGGCCCCCTTGGCGCCGGCCTTCTTGGCATGGCGCGTGAGGTCGATGGCCTCCGCCGTCGAATTGGAGCCCGTGCCCGCGATCACGGTGACCCGTCCTCGCGCGGCCTCGACCACGACCTCGACGAGCCGCTTGTGCTCGTCGTGGCTCAGCGTCGGCGACTCGCCGGTGGTGCCGCACGGAACGATCGCATCGGTCCCGTGCGTGATGTGGAACTCTACCAGCTCGCGGACCTTGGACTCGTCCACCTGGCCATTTCGGAACGGGGTGACCATGGCGACGATCGAACCCTGGAATGTGGCACGCATGGCTGCCTCCTTACTCGAGCGACTCGCCGGCAATCAGATCTTCGTACGTCTCGCGCCGCCTCACGATGCGGAACCGGTCCCGCTCGACCAGGACCTCGGCGGCACGGGGCCGGGCATTGTACTGCGAGGACATGGTAAAGCCATAGGCGCCCGTGCTCATCACGGCCAGGAGGTCCCCGGCGGCGATCTCCGGGAGCTCCCGGTCCTTGGCGAGGAAATCGCCCGACTCGCAGATCGGGCCCACCACGTCCATGGCGACGCGCGGTCCGGCCGTCTCGCGGACCGGCCGAATCTCGTGAAAGGACTCGTACAGGCTCGGCCGGATCAGATCGTTCATCGCCGCGTCCACGATGAGGAATCGCTTCTCCTGGGTTCGCTTCGGGTACAGCGCGCGGGTGAGGAGCGCTCCGGCATTGCCCACGATGGCGCGGCCCGGCTCGATCAGCACGGTGCCTCCCAGCTCCTTGAGCACCGGCAGGAGGGTGGCCGCAAACTCCTCATGCGTCGGCGGCCGCTCGTCCTTGTAGCGGATGCCCAACCCGCCGCCCACGTCCACGATCTGGATGTCGATCCGCCGCTCGCGCAGCTCTTTGACGAGCGCGGCCATCCGCGCCAGGCTGTCGGCGAAGGGTGAGAGCGTGGTGAGCTGGGAGCCGATATGCATCTGCACGCCGAGCACCTGCAGCCCGGCCATGCGCGCCGCGTCCTCGTACTCGGCCAAGGCCTCCGCCACCGGAATCCCGAACTTGGAGGTCTTGAGACCGGTGGCGATGTACTTGTGGGTCTGCGGATCCACGTCGGGATTCACCCGGAGCGCCACCGGAGCCCGAACGCCCATCTCCTGCGCCACCTGGTCCAGGGTGCGCAGCTCGGCGCCCGATTCCACGTTGAACATCAGGATGTCGGCCTTGAGCGCCTCGCGCATCTCCTCGCGGGTCTTGCCCACTCCGGCGAAGATGATCCGCTTGGACGGTACCCCGGCGCGGAGCGCCCGGAACAGCTCCCCGCCGGAGACGACGTCCACCCCGGCGCCCAGTTTGGCGAGCGCGGCGACGACGGCCAGGTTGCCATTGGCCTTCATCGCGTAGCAGATGAGATGGGGGACGGGCGCGAAGGCGCGGTCCAGGGCGCGGTAGCCCTCGAGGATGGCCGTCTTCGAGTAGACGAAGGTCGGCGTCCCGACGCTGTCCGCCACGTCGCGGAGCGGCACCGCTTCGCAGTACAGCTCGCCCTTCCGGTACTCGAACGGTTCCATTCGGCGATCCTCGATCATGCGCTGGATAATCACCGACTCTAGCACTACGTTCGGATCACTTCAAGACGAGCGGCCCGGTCGCGCCGATCATTCATGCCTGAACACGCCGAGACGGGCGGGTGGCGCCGCGGGCTGCCCCCCACGGCCGCGCGAAGTGGGACCCCCGAGTCCCGTCCGCAGCTCGAGGCAGTTCGAGCCGAGGGACGGCCGAGCGCCGCAGGCGCGAGCGTCACGAGGCGAGGGCTGAGTTGAGCCTGCGCTCGGGCGAGTGGGTGACGGAGCCGGCCGCGGGGGGCAGCCCGCGGCGACAGGACCTGCCCGTCCCATACGCGTGCGCATGACTAGGGGACGGTGACGCTCACCTCGTTCGAGCGCTGGCTCTCGTTCGGCCGCCGCGCGCTGTCGATCGCGGTCACGGCATAACGGTAGGCCGCGCCCCGCTGCACATTACGGTCGACGTACACCGTGTTCACCCGGGTCGTCGTGGCGATCCGCTCGAAGGGACCGGTGCCGACGGCGCGGTAGACGGCGTAGAGCGCGACATCCTCCTCGGGACCGGGGACCCACGCGAGGCGGACCGCGCCCGGCGTGGGAATGGCGACGAGGCTGGACGGCGGGCCGGGCGGCGTGGTCTTGACCGGAGAGATGGCCACCGTGGCCGACGCGGCGCCGGTGGCCATGGCACGCGGATCCATCCGCACGGCGCGCACCGCGTAGCGGTATTCGACGTCATTTTCCACGCCGGTATCGGTGAACGTCGTGCTCGGGACGGGCGCGGGCGTGACCGGGTCCAGCGCGCCCTCGACGGCCGGGCCCCGCAGTACCTGATAGCGGAGCTCGCCGCTTACCGGCGTCCCGTCGCTGAACTCGGTGGGCGCGTCCCAGCTGAGCCTGATCCGTCGGTCGCCCGCCGTGGCCACGACGCGCTGCGGAGCCTTGGGCGCGGCCAGGAAGACGATCGCCAGGCGCTCGGACGGCGCGCTGGAGCGGCCGAGCGAGTCTTCCGCCGTGACCACGTAGACGTATTGGCGGCCGAGCGCGAGGCCTTTCCGGTCCACCCAGCGCACGGTGCCGCCCTGGACCTCCGCTGGAGCCGGCGCGTCGAGTCGGATCACGGCCAGCTCGTCATATCCCACCACGCGGTCGCCGGACAGCATGGCGGATTTCAGCGGCGCCCCGTCGGTGTCTTGGCGGCGGTGAATACGGAGCGTGGTGAGATCCCTCAGCCGTGACGTGTCCACGCGGGTCGTGGGATTGATCCAGGTCAGCACGATGCCGTCGTCGTCCACCGCGCCGTGCAGCCCCGAGGGAGCCAGCGGCAGCCGCCGCTCGGGCGCGACCGGTGGCCCCTTCTTGCCGCACGCGACCAGGCCGAGCCCCAGCAGCAGCAGCGCGGCCGCCGCACGGCCGCGCCCGGTCACCGTCCCTCTCCCCTGGCGATGGCTGCGCGTGCCGCGGCGAGCTGCTGCTTGACCGCGGCATGGCCCGTGCCCCCCGTCACCGCCCGCGCGCCCAGCGAGGCGTCCACGGTGATGGCCTGGCGCGCATCCGGGTCCACGAGCGGGGAGAACTGGCGAAGCTCCTCGAGGCTCAGCGCGTCGAGCTCCTTGCCTTTGGACAGGGCGTAGCGGACGGTGCGACCGACGATCTCATGCGCCTCGCGGAACGGCAGGCCCTTTCGGACGAGATAATCGGCCAGATCCGTGGCGGTGGCGTAGTGGGCCCCGGCGGCTTCGCGCATCCGGTCCACGCGGAAGGTGAGCGTGGCCAGCATCGGTGGGAGGACGCTCAAGATGGCTTCCAGCGTGTCCACGGTGTCGAAGAGCGGCTCCTTGTCCTCCTGCATGTCCGAGTTGTAGGTGAGCGGCAGGCCCTTCATCAGGGTCAGCACCGCCGTGAGGTTTCCGTACAGGCGGCCGGTCTTGCCGCGAATCAGCTCGGCCACATCCGGATTCTTCTTCTGCGGCATGATCGACGAGCCCGTCGCGAAGGCGTCCGCGAACTCGACGAAGCCGAACTCCGCGGTGGCCCAGAGCGTGAGGTCGGCCACGAGCCGCGAGCAGTGCGCGCCGAGAATCGCCGCGTGCGCGAGGAACTCGAGGACAAAATCCCGGTCGGCCACGGCATCCATGCTGTTGAGGCTCGGACCGGCGAATCCGAGGTCCACCGCCAGCGCCTCGCGATCGATGGCGAACGCCGTGCCCGCGAGCGCGCCCGACCCGAGGGGCAGCACGTTGATCCGCACGCGGCAGTCGCGGAACCGCTCACGGTCGCGCTGGAGCATGAACACGTAGGCCAGCAGATGATGGGCGAGCAGCACCGGTTGGGCGCGCTGCAGATGCGTGTAGCCGGGCATGGGCGCGTCCAAATGCTCCTCGGCTCGGCGGACCAGCACCTCCTGCACTTCGCCGAGGCCGGCGTCCACGTGACCCACGACCTCGCGTAGGTAGAGGCGCTCGTCGAGGGTGATCTGGTCGTTGCGGGAGCGCCCCGTGTGGAGCTTGCCGCCCACGGGGCCGGCCAGCTCGATGAGCCGGCGCTCGACGTTCATGTGGATGTCCTCGAGCTCGCGGCGGAACGGGAAGGTGCCCGCCTCCAGCTCGGCGCGGACCGCCTCCAGTCCCTTGAGCAGGGCCCCGAGCTCGGCTTCGGTGATCAGCTGCGCGCGATGCAGGGCCCGCGCCCAGGCCACGCTGCCTTCGAGGTCGTAGGACCAGAGACGGCGGTCGAAGGCCAGCGACGACGTGAAGGCTTCGGCGGCGGGATCGGCCCCATGGGAGAAGCGCCCGGACCAGGATTTGGCCGGGGGCTTGCTGCCGGCGGCGGTCACGAGGCGCCTGCCCGGCCGGTGGCGGCGGCGGGGGCGGCCCCCGTCTCGAGCAGCGCCGCGATCTCGCTCATGATCCGCCGGGTGATCTCCTCACGCTCCGTATGCGTCACCCTCCGGTGGCGCGGCCGCCCGAAATGCAAGGGCTCTCCGAACCGGACCGAGAGCAGCCGCTTGCGCGGCACGTAGAACCGCCGGCCCACCAGCGCCTCGAACGTGCCTTCGATGGCGGCGGGCACCACCGGCACGCCCGAGCGCAGCGCGATCATCGCCACTCCAGGCTGCCCGGGCACGAGCCGGCCTTCCTGGCTGAACGGGCCCTCCGGGAAGATGCCGACGATCCGGCCTTCTTCGAGCACCCGCAGGGCGCGCTTGATCGCGCCGGGATCGGGACGCTCCAGGTTGACCGGGATCGAGCCGACTCGACGGTGGAAGGGCGGGTGCAATGGGCTCGCGTTGTACACCCGCGGCATGACGAGGAAGGCCACGGGACGAGGCACGGCGGCGCCCAGCACGACACCGTCGAGGTAATTGTGGTGATTGGCCGCGAGAATGAATGGGCCCGAGACCGGCAGACGCTCGACACCTATGACCCTCAGCCCGAAGAGCGACCGCAGCAGCGGCGTGCACCCCAGCCGGAGCAGGTGATAGAGAAGCGGGAATCGCTCGCCATCGGCGGGCCGGGGCGCGGCGGCTGCCCTCGGGGCCGCGATCGACAGAGCGCCCGACTCGTCTCTAGGGGCCATGGTCCGCTCGTTTATAACACCCGGGCCCAGCGGTGACAAGGCGCGGAGGCGTCCTCAGCGAGCCCGGGTCAGGCGGTATTTCGCCACCGCCGCAGCGTGGTCGGCGAAGGTGGCGGAGAACTGGTGCCGCCGCTCGTCCATCGCCACGAAGTAGAGATAGTTGACGCTGGCCGGCCGCACGGCGGCCTGGATCGCCAGCCGACCCGGACTCGCGATGGGGCCGGGCGGCAGGCCGGTCCGGCGATAGGTATTGAAGGGCGAATCGACCGAGAGGTCCTCCCGGCTCAGGCGCAGTCGGTCCTTGCCGAGAGCGTACTGGACCGTCGGGTCGGCCTGCAGCGGCATCTCGCGCTTGAGCCGGTTCCAGAAGACGGCGGAGATCAGCGGCATCTCCGTCGGGTCCACCGCCTCCTTCTCGATGATGGACGCTAACGTCAGCAGCTGATGCAGCGACAGGTCGCGGGCGCGCGCTTGCTCCAGCACCTCGGGCGAGAGCTTCTCTCGCATCCGCGCCACCATGCGCGCCAGGATCTCTTCCGCCGTCATGCCCTTGACGAACTGATAGGTATCCGGGAAGAGATAGCCCTCGACGGTGTCGGCGCGGATGTCCATGGTTCGGAGGAACAAGGCGTCGCGAGACACGCGCAGGATGTCCTCGGCGCGCGCGAGCCGCTCCGTCTCCAGCTGGCGCCCCAGCTCGGCGACGGTCGCGCCCTCCTGGAAGACGATATTGTGCTGGAGCACGTAGCCGCCCTCGAGCAGCCAGAGCACGGAGAATGTGCTGGCTCCCCGGGGTATTTGATACTCGCCCGCCTTGAGGCTGCGGGCGCTGCCGCGCAGCACCGCCAGCAGGCTGAAGCCCACGGGACTGCGGATGACCCCGGCCTCGTCCAGCAGCCGGGCGACTTCGAAGAGGCCGCGGTGGGAGGGGATCTCGACGACGCGGGGTCCGGTTCGCAGGCCGGGCGCCGAGGTGGCGACGAGCCAGCTCTCCACGACGGTGAAGAGCATACCGAGGATGAGGGCGAGCACCAGGACGGTCCGGAGAGCGAACCCGGGCCGGCGGGGCGGCTCCGCCCAGGTCTTGAGGAACCGGGGGCGCTCCATCATGGGCCTCCATCATTTTGCCAAGGCCTTCCGTCTCAGTCAAACAGGCTCAGACCGGATGGTTGTCGCGCGCGGCCTTTCTGATATAATGGTCGGCCTGTAGCGGTGAGCGGGTCGTCCGTCCCTGACTCTTCCAGGAGGGATTCGATGCAAGATCTGATGCTTCCAGTCCGTCACGAGTGGCTCGTTCGCGAGCGGGCATACGGCAAGATCGCGATCGAGCCGTTCGAGCCGGGGTTTGCTCTCACCGCGGGCAATGCCTACCGCCGGGTCCTGCTGGGCTCCATCCCCGGCGCCAGCCCGACGTGGGTCAAGATCGAGGGCGTGCTGCACGAGTTCTCGCACATGCCGGGCGTGACCGAGGACACGCTCGACATCATCATGAATCTCCGCAAGGTGGTCTTCTCGCTCCATGTCAACCGGCCCAAGCTCCTCCGCCTCAAGGCGCAGGGCGTCCGGACCGTGTCGGCGCGCGATTTCGAGCCCGACGCCGACGTGGAGATCCTGACGCCCGAGGTCGTGCTGGCCACGCTGGACAAGGACGGCTCCCTCGAGATGGAAGTCTGCGTCGAGCGCGGCCGCGGCTACCAGCCGGCCGAGAAGCGGGAACCCGAAGCGCTGCCGATCAATGCCATGCTGATCGACGCCGACTTCTCGCCAGTCAAGCGCGTCAATTTCCACGTCGAGCCTATCGGCGCGGGTGGCCAGGAGCGCCTGATCGTGGAGCTCTGGACCAACGGCAGCGTTGGCCCGGAGACGGCGGTGGGCGAGGCCTCGCGCATCCTCGAGGATTCGTTCGCGCTGCTGACTGACTTTCCGCAGACGCCGCCGACCGAAGCCCAGGGTGGGGAGGCGACCGAGCCCGCCGCGCGCATGGAACTCAACGAGCACCTCTTCCGCAACGTCGACGAGCTCGAGCTGTCCGTGCGGGCCTCCAATTGCCTGAAGACGGCCAATATCCGCACCATCGCCGACCTGGTGCAGAAGACCGAGTCGGAGCTGCTCAAGACGAAGAACTTCGGCAAGAAGTCGCTGAACGAGATCAAGACCATCCTGGGAGAGATGGGGCTCTCGCTGGGCATGCGCCTTGATCCGGAGGAGCTGGAGCGACTGCGCGCGCACTACGAGCGCACCTTCGAGACCTAGGGCTCCCTCCCGCTCCCCCGCGCGTCCCACCACGGCCCCCGGCGATCCCGGGGGCCGTGGTGTGTTCGCAAATGCTGCTGACCTCCGCGCTAAGGCCCCTCGGAGTTCTTGCCCAGCAGGGCCGCCGGCGCCACGAGGAGGCGCTCGGCGATCTCCTGGATCACCACCTGGGGGCGCTCGCGCTCCACCAGCCCCACGTCGAAGTTCCGGCGCCAGTCGCCGGAGCCCGAGCAGTAGACGATTCGCGCGAAGTGCTCCGAGAGAAACGGCCGCAGGCTGACCCCGAACGAATCGTGAAACATCACCGCGCGGGGCAGCGCGGAGTCGGCGATCTCGGTGGCCGAGACCGTCCGCCACGCCTCCGCCGGCGGCGGATCGACGCCAGCCGGCCGCGCCCGGCGCGCGTGGAGGGAGCGGAGCTCGAGCCGCGGCTCGCGGAGACGACTCTCGAGGCTCAGCATCGCCACGAGATCCCCGCTCCAGCCCTCATGCGTGAGCGGCGCGAAGGCGGATTCCGGCAGAGGCCGCAGCCGGGGAAACCATTCGCCGAGATGGCCGACGATCTCCTGCGATACGAGCAAGGCACCGCGATCGTTCCAGTGGGTATCGGTGCGCAGGTAGAGGATACTGCGCGCCTTGGCTCGGCGCAGCGGCGCGCTCAAATCGAGGACGTCAACGGTCGAGCGGGCGCTCAGGTGGGCCGCGAGCTGGTGCATGCGCGTCGTCGGGCGGACGCGATTCAGCGCGTCGGGCATGAACTCGGGATAGATGGTCTCTTTGCTCGGCGCCACCACGACCAGGAAGCGGATGCCGCGCTCGGCCAGCCAGTCGTGCCGCCGCTCCATGCGCCGGCGCCAGACCTCGAGCTCCTCGGCGGTGAACGGGTGCAGCGCCCGGTATGAGGCGAGCGCATCGTCGTCGGCGAAGAAGAGCCAACCCTCCTTGCCGAGGATGATGCTCTTGGTGGGGGAGACACCTAAGGCGAGCAGGACGCGACTGTACTGCCTGACCAGCGCGCGGCGGAAGCCGAAGTTGTCGTTCCACCAGGACTCGAGCGCTCCGATATAGCTCACCGACACCATCTCGCCCGGACGGAGCCGCGGCGGCGGCGCCAGCCTGCGCTTCTCGGTGAGGACGGGCGTCGGGTCGAGCCCGACCACCACATCGGCGAGCGGCAGCGCGATGGCCAGGACGAATCCGACGATGAGCAGCACGTCCGTCAGCCGCCGGAGGCGTCGAAGCACGCGCGCGCTCATCGGCTAGAACCGGAAATAGATGAAGGGGTTGTACGTGCCGGCGGCCATGAGCATGGCCGAGCCCCAGAGGATCGCGCCCAAGCCCAGGACCCTGACGGCCTCCACCGCGAGCCCGAGGCCCGCGGCCTGGATCCGCTCCCGCAGGCGGGCCAGGGCCGGCAGCAGGGGAGTCGAGCCCACGATCCCGGCCGCGAGAATCAGGATGAGCTCGGCGTTCAGATAGAGCGCCGGGTGGTACTCGATCCCCGAGCCGCTCCCGAGTCCCGCCATGGCGGCGAGGAAGCGCATGGCGTCGGCGAGCGTCGCCGAGCGGAAAAAGACCCAGCCCACGAGCACGACGGCAAGCGCGTAGCCGTGCCGGGCCGGGGCCGGCCAGCGCTCGAGCCAGCGGCCGGCGCCCAGGCGCTCGATCACGAGGAAGAGGCCGTGGTAGAGCCCCCAGATGACGAATGTCCAGGCGGCGCCGTGCCAGAGGCCACAGAGAAAAAAGGTGACCACGAGGTTGAAGTACGTGCGGGCCGGCGCGCGCTGGTTGCCGCCCAGCGGAATGTAGAGATAGTCGCGGAACCACGTCGAGAGCGAGATGTGCCAGCGCCGCCAGAACTCCGTCATCGAGCGCGAGATGTACGGGTAGTTGAAGTTCTCGAGAAAGTGAAAGCCCAGCATGAGGCCGAGCCCGATGGCCATGTCCGAGTAGCCGGAGAAATCGTAGTAGATCTGCAGCGCGTAGCACACGACTCCAAGCCAGGCGACTCCGGCCGTGAGCTGGTCGGCCGGGATGGCGAAGATGGCGTCGGCCGGGACGGCGACGGTATTGGCGATCAGCATCTTCTTGCCCAGCCCGATCAGGAACCGCTCCACGCCGCGGGTGAAGCCCTCGCGGGCGATCGTGCGCTCGACAATCTGGGCCGCCACGTCGCGGTAACGCACGATGGGCCCCGCGATGAGCTGGGGAAAGAGCGAGACGAACAGCGCCACATCCAGCGGGTTCTTTTGCACCGGCCCATCCCGGCGCTCGACGTCGATCACGTACGAGAAGGCTTGGAAGGTGAAGAACGAGATGCCGATCGGCAGCGCGATGGGCGCCAGCGGAATCGGCGCGGCGCCGAGCGCCGCCAGCACCGTGTTGAGGTTGTCGACCGCGAAGTTGGCGTATTTGTAGACGGCCAGCAGTCCGATATTGAGCGCGATACCCAGCGCCATGACCCGGCGCGCCGCCGGGCGGCCGCGCACCCGATCCACCCAAAGCCCCAAGGCGAAGTTGACCACGATCGAGGCGATCATCACGAGCACGAACCGGGGCTCGCCCCAGCCGTAGAAAATCAGGCTCATGATCAGCAGCCAGAGGTTCCGAAGGCGGATCGGGAGCAGGAAGTTGACCGCGAGGACGATAGGGAGAAACAGGAAGAGAAAGATGGGCGAGCTGAAGACCATGCGCTGGGTTCGAGTCTAGAGGGGCGCGGGCTCCGGAGTCAAGGAATCCGGCTCCACGGCGCGCGGGCGCTCGGCGTCGAGGTCGAAGCGGTCGGTAATGCGCTGGGCCCAGCGCGTTACCCTCAGCGTGGCCCCGTCGGTCTCGAGGATCACGGCGCCGTCGCGGTCGGTGCGGTAGACGCGGGCTCCGGCTGATTCCAGCCGCGCGAGGGTTTCCGCCGACGGGTGGCGGAAGGGATTCCGCGCTCCGACGGAAATGATGGCGAGGTCCGGGCGCGCGGCATCGAGGAACGCTGCGCTCGACGAGAAGCGGCTGCCGTGGTGGGCGACTTTGAGCGCCAGGATCCGAAGTCGGCCGCCGCGCTGGAGCAATCGGGCCTCGCCCCCTGGACCCAGATCGCCCGTGAGCAGGAGCGAAACGCCGCGCCAGTCCAGCCTCAGCACGAGCGAATCGTCATTGGCGCTGGCCGGTCCGCCGTCCGGCGCGGGATTGAGCACGGTGATCACCGCGCCGCCGAGCCAGATGCGCTGGCCCACGCCCAGGACGCGACGCGCCGGCCGCGCGCTCCCGAGCGCCCGCTCGAGATCGGCCGAGCCCGGCCCCGATCGCCCGGTTTCCCAGAACTCGCCGACGGCGAAGTGGCGCAGCACGGCGGCGAGGCCGCCCGCGTGATCGCCATCCTGATGTGTGAGGGCGACCACGTCGAGCCGCGCCGCGCCGCGGTTCCAGAGAAATGGCGCGAGGACACGCTCGCCCACGTCGAAGCGTCGCGTGCCGCCCGGCCCGCCGTCCACGAGCAGTCGGGGACCCTCGGGCAGCTCGACGAGCACGGCATCGCCCTGGCCGACGTCTAGGAAGGAGACGCGCAGGCTCCGGTCGCCGGGCCTGAGCCACGGCCAGGCGGATGATGCCGTCACGACCAGGCAGAGCGCGAGCGCCACCCGCCGCGCCCACGGCCGGCGGCCGCAGGGGAGCAGCCCCAGCGCGCCATACCATGCGCCGACGGCGAGCCAGCCGGGCGCCGGCAGGTGGATCATCGCGGCCGGCACCGCGGCCGCCAGCCAGACGGAGGCGCGCAGCGCGAGGAGCAGGACCCAGAGCGCGTTGAAGAGCAGGGCCGCCGCCGCGGCGCTGGCGAGCTCGACCGATAGCGCCAGCATGCCCAGCGTCGTAGCGGCCCCGGCGAGCGGGACGACGAGGAGATTGGCCGCGATGCCTACCAGCGAGAGCTGGTTGAAGTGCGCCAGCATGATCGGCGTCACGCCCGCCTGGGCGCCGACGCTCACCGCCGACGCCACCGCCAGCCAGGCCGGCCAGCCACGCTCCTTCAGCCAGGCCGAGAGCGGGGGCGAGAGATAGACGATGCCGGCGGTGGCCGTGTACGAGAGCTGAAAGCCGGGCTCCCAGAGATCACCGGGACGCCAGGCCAGGAGGATGAGCCCCGCCAGGGCGAGGGCGTTCATCACCTGGGATTCTCGCTCGATGAGCACGCTCACGAGCAGCAGCAGCCCCATCACGGTGGCCCGCAATACCGACGGCTGGGCGCCGACGACGACGGCGAAGGCCGCCAGCACGAGCCCGGCCACGATCGCCGTCGCGCGGCGGGGCATGCCCAGTAATGAGAGCGAAAAAAACACCGAGGAGGCGAGCAGGGCCACGTTGAACCCCGAGACCGCCAGCACGTGATAGACGCCCGCCCGCCGGAACGCCTCGTCGGTCTCGCGCGGCAGCGCGGTGCGCTCCCCGAGGAGCAGGCCGGCCTCGAGCGCGGCGGAGGATTCCGGCAATCGGGCGCGGAGCGTGGCCACCGCCCAGCGCCTCACAGTCGCCGGCCACGGCGGGACCTCGGGCGTCAGGGCACTGAGCCCGTCGCCCCGCGCGCTTCCCACGAGGAGGATGCCGTCACGGCGCAGATGGGCGGGATAGTCGAAGCCCCCCGGGTTTCTGAAGCCGACGGGCGAGTGTAGACGCGCCCGGGCGCTGAGCCGCTGGCCTTCGGCGAGCGTCGGCGCCTCGCCGTAGACAGTCAGCTGGACCCGGCCGCTGGCGGGCTGCCGCTCAGCGCCATCCTGGACGGCCTCGACGTCGAGGAGGAGGCGGGTGCGATCCGGACTCCAGCTCACCGGCTCCTCGACCATCCGTCCTTCGAGGATCACGGAGGGCGGGAGCGCTCGGCGAGCGACGTGGTCGGCCGGCACCGCGGGGCTCGCGGCGCTGAGGGCGCCCAGTGAGACGGCGCCGGCCAGTACCGCGCTCGCCGCGACCTGATCGCATCCGAAGCGGAGCGCCGCGCCGGCGGCGAGCAGGCAGAGCGCCGCGAGGACGAGCAGCGGCAGCGCGCCGGCTCCGAGCCACACCGCGAGAGCGATTCCCGCCGCGAATGCCGCAGCCGGGGGGAGCAGCGGCGCGGCTTCGAGCGACATGTCAATTGCCGGGGCTGAGCAGGGGCCGGATGGCGGCGAGTTTTTTGGGCCCGAGCCCCAGGATGCCGCGCAGGGCTTCGGGCGAGTCGAACCCCCCGCGCCGCTCCCGCTCCTCCACGATCCGCCGCGCGAGCGCCGGGCCCACACCAGGCAGGCGGGCGAGCTCATCGGCGCTCGCGCGATTGAGATCCACGGGCTTTGCCTCCGCGGGCGCCGGCGCGGCGGTAGCAACAGGCGGAGGAGCCGGCCTGGGCTTGGGCGCGCTCGGCGCGGGAGGAGGCGGTGGCGATTGGAGCAGCGGGGTCTCGTCGCGATCGAAGCGCTCGAGCCGCTCGGCGGCGTCGGGGAAGCCTTGGCGCCATTCCCCGACGGCCAGGCCCGCGAGCAGGGTGGCCCCGAGCGCGAGGAGCAGTCGCAGCTGCGGGCGCGAGTAGAGCATGGCGCCACCGTGCCATGCCGCTCGGGCCGCGCCTAGAGTGTCACTTTGGATACCTGGCGGTGTATCTCTTCCGGATCAGGGACCAGGGATCAGCCTCCGTTCAGCGCTCAGGCGGGAACCGCCGTCACGTCGACCTTGACCTCGGTCGCGACCGCGACCGTGCGATAGAGAGGTCAGCGGCTCCGGTAGGTCTCGACCAGCTGCTCCGCCTGCGCCTGGCTCACCCCCGCGATCTCGAATCGCATCGCGATGCTGGCGAAGCGCGTCGGCTCGTCCGCCGTCCGCACTCCCTCGATGCTGACGTCCATCCGCTTCACGGGAATGCCCTTGTCCTGCGCATACCCCTCGATCAGCGTGACACCGCAGGACGAGATGCCGGCCAGGAAGGCCTCGCTGTTGGTGAGGGCATCGGCCTGGGGCCGCGCAGAAGAATCGAGCAGCAAACGCTGGCCCCGCGCCTGGCTCAGCGCGCGGCCGATGGTGCCACTGCTGGACGACCGAATGGTCTCGATCTTCGCATTGCTCATCGTGGGTTCTCCTCCTCGAGCCGATACGAGAGAGCGGCGCTACGGCGTGAGCGCCGCGCGCGTGATCGTCGTCGTTTCTTTATTGTGCCACTCCGAATCGGCGAACGCCTCGTTGATCTTCTCGAGCGGGTACTTGTGCGAGAGGATCCGGTGCCAGGGCCAGCGCTCCCGGGTGCGCACCAGGAAATCGAGCGCCCGCGGGATCACCCACGGGTCGTATTGAATCATGCCGACGATCTTCTTCGAGCCCCACACGAGCAGCGAGGGCTCGAGCTCCACCTTGGCGCCGCGGCTGATGGTGCCGACCTCGAGATAGGTGCCGCCCGAGCGGAGCATCGCGATGCCTTCCGGGATCACCGCGGGGAAGCCCACGAAATCGCAGGCCAGGTCGGCGCCCACGCCGCCCGTCCACTCACGGACCTGCTTGAGGCGCTCGCGGATATCGGGGACATCCTTGACATTGAGCGTGTGGTCGGCGCCGAAGGCGCGCGCCAGCTCCAGGCGTCCCGGGATCTGATCCACGACGATCACGGAGGCCGCGCCCATGTCCTTGGCCACGGCCGCCGCCTGGATCCCGAGGCCGCCGGCGCCTTGGATCACGACGCTGTCGCCGAAGCGCAGCCCGGCGACGTGGAGCCCGTAGAGGACCTGGGACAGCGCGCAGTTGACCCCGGCCACCGCCTCGTCCGAGAGCGTGTCGGGCACCTTGAAGATGGCGCCGCCGGGGCGAAGGTAGTAGTGATCCGCGAAGGCGCCGTGCAGGTGGGGGAAAGCGCTCGGGCCGAGCGGCCGCTCGATCTTGTTCGGGCAGGCGGCGGGCTCCTTGTTGAGGCAGGCGTAGCAGCGCCCGCACGGGTAGAAATACGTGTACGCGACGCGATCGCCTTCCTTGAGGGGCCGGCCGAGGGAGTCCGTCTTGATCTTGGAGCCGAGCCGGGCGACCCGACCCGTCATCTCGTGGCCGTAGATCCAGCCGTCGTCGGGATACTTGAGCGGCGCGTCGCCGCGCCAGAAGTGCAGGTCGGATCCGCAGATATTGGCGACGCTGACGCGGATGAGGACGCCCTCGGGCTCGACCTCCGGGATCGGCACCTCCTTGATCTCGAACGGCTTGCCCGGACCGAAGAAGAGCGCGGCTTTGGCGGTGGCTGGCATACGGGCTCCCTGGCGCCTACGCGCCGCGATCCGTGCCGAGCTCGAAGGTATCGTGCAGGGCGCGCACGGCGAGCTCGGCGTATTTGTCCTCGATGACGCACGAGACGGCGATCTCGGAGGTGGAGATCATCTGGATATTGACGCCCTCCTTCGAGAGGGTCTCGAACATCCGGGCGGCGACGCCGGCGTGGCTGCGCATGCCCACGCCGATTATGGATACCTTGGCGACCCGGTCATCGGCCCTCACGCCTTCGGCGCCGATCTCCTTGGCGACGGTGGTGAGCACCTGCTCGGCGCGCTGCCGGTCGGCGCGGGGCAGGGTGAACGAGATGTCGGTGAAGCCGTCGCGGCTGATGTTCTGCACGATCATGTCCACGACGATGTTGCGCGCGCCGAGCCCGCCGAAGACCTTCGCGGCGATTCCCTGCCGATCGGGGACGCGCAGGATCGAGACCTTGGCCTGTCCCCGGTCGTGGGTGATGCCGGTGACCACCACGTCTTCCATGCTGCGATCCTCCCTGGTCACGAGCGTGCCGGGATCCGGCTTGAACGTGGCGCGGACGTGGACCGGCACGGTGAACTTCTTCGCGAACTCGACCGAGCGGGCCTGGAGCACCTTGGCGCCCAGCGCCGCCATCTCCAGCATCTCGTCGTAGGACACGCGCGGCAGCTTGCGCGCCTCCGGCACGACATTGGGATCGGCGGTGTAGACGCCGTCCACGTCGGTGAAGATCTCGCAGACGTCGGCCTTGAGCGCCGCGGCGAGGGCGACTGCCGTCAGGTCGGAGCCGCCTCGGCCCAGGGTGGTGATGTCCCCCGTGTCGGTCATGCCCTGGAAGCCCGCCACGACGACGATCTTGCCGGCGTCGAGCGCCGCCGTGATCCGCTCGGCCGTGATGCGCTTGATGCGCGCGCCGGTGTGGACCGCGTCGGTAATGAGCCCGACCTGCGGGCCCGTGAAGGAGCAGGCGGGATGGCCGAGCGTCTGCAGCGCCATCGCGAGCAGGCCGATCGACACCTGCTCGCCGGTGGCGAGCAGCATGTCCATCTCCCGCGCGTCGGGGGTGGGGGTGATCGCGTGGGCGAGCGCGACCAGGCCGTCCGTGGTCTTGCCCATCGCGGACACCACCACGACCACCCGGTGACCCTGGGCCGCGGACTCGGCGACGCGCCCGGCGACGCTCTTGATCTTCTCGGGATCGGCGACGGAGGAGCCGCCGAACTTCTGCACGATCAGCTGGCCCATGGGAGGGCCATCCTACATGAGCGGCGGCGGGACTGTAAAGCGAGCGGCCTCGTTAGAAGATGCGCCTCGGAAGGGGTCGGGCATCCCGGGGCCCGCCGCCCGGCCGGCCCTCGCCGCGTGCTCCATCTCCTTCGCCCGGTTGGCGCTGGAAGCGCTGGCGGAATCGCTCGCGCAGCTGCTGCTTCTGCTCGGGCGTCATCTGGCGCCATCTCTCCGCCCGGCGCTCGAAGCGCGCGCGCTGCTCGGGCGTCATGGCCTGGTAGCGCTGGAAGTTCTGCATGATCTGCTGCTGCCGCTCCGGCGGCAGCCGCTGGAAGCGCTCATGGGCCGCTTCGAGCTCGCGCTTGCGGGCCTCGGGCAGGCTGTTCCACCGCTGGAAATCCGCCACGATGCGTGCCCGCTCGGCTGGCGACATGTTGCGCAGCCGCTGAAGGTTCTCCCGCGCCAGCTGGCGCTCCTCGGGCGACAGACTCTTCCACTGGCGATAGTTCTCCAGCGCGCGCTGGCGCTGCTCGGGCGACATGAGCCGCCACCGCTCGAGGTTGCGCTCGGCAACAGCCCGCTCCTCGGGTGACAGACGCTCGAGGCCCCGGACTTCGGTGTCGGGAGCCTGGGCCGGCGGCGGCGGAGCCTGGGCGGCCGCAGGACCCGCTGCGGACAGGAGGACGGCGGCGATCACGGGTACCACGACAAAGCGGCTCATCCTACTTCACCTCCTCGGGAGCGGTGCCCGGCGCGGGTTTCTGGCTCGCCGGCGTCGGAGGAGGACCGGTCGGTTGGTCCTCGAGCGCCGGCATGGATTCCAGGACGTGGAGACGCTCCAGGAGGCGCATCCGTCTGGCCACCTCCCGGTCGCGCGCGAAGTCCGGGTTGTTGAGCACATCCAGGTCGCGCAGGAACTCGGCATCGAGGGGCTCGGATTTGGCGGGCGTGCGTGCCGGCGCGGCCGGTTCGGCCGCGGCGGCGGCGCCGACCAGGGCCAAGAGAGCCGGCAGTGCCACCGCCCCGAGCCGCAGCCCCCGCGCGAGCACAGGCGGTTCCTAGCCCTCGCCGGTCGACAGCCGGTCCAGCTGATTGATCACGTCGAAGTCCTCGATCACATCGAGGTCCTGAACAACGTCGAGCTTCGCGATCATGTCGAGCCGGCTCGCCAGGATCAGGTTCTCGAATGGAATACGGTCTCCGGTCAGCGATCCGCGGCCTCCGCCCGGCAAGCCCACGTAGACGAGCGCCGCGAGCAGCCCCATCGCAACCAGGGCCGGCGCCGGTCGCCACACGGCGGCCCAGACCGTGGCGCGGGGTGCCGCGCGGCGCTCGAGCTTGTCCCGCAGCTCGGCCCGATAGGCGCCCCAGTGAAGGGGCGGAACGGTCGGCGCGGTGGCGCCGAGCTCCTCGATCAATCCGCTGAACGCGGCAAGAGACTCGCGGCACGCGGCACAGCCGCGCAGATGATCTTCGACTCGCGCGCGCTCGGCGCCCTCCAGCTCGCCCCGCGCGTGCGCGACCAGCAGCTCGTCAACATGGGCGGTATTCATGCGCGCTCTCCAACCCGCTTTCTGAGCGTGGCCAAGGCGCGGTGCAGATGAACCCGCACCGTTGCCTCCGACAGGCTCAGCACGACAGCGATCTCCTTGGTGGCGAGGCCCTCTTTGCACTGTAGCAGCACGGCCGCGCGCTGCTGAGGCGAGAGGTCCTCTACCGCGCTCCAGAGCTGGCTCATGCGGCGCTCCGTTTCCACCCCGTCGGCCGGGTCCACGAACGGCGCAGGCGCCCGCTCGACGGGATCCCCCTCGTCGGGATCGTCGCGCCAGGCGAGCAGGCGACGCCATCCGCGTCGCCGGCGCTGATGATCCAGACAGCAGTTGACCACGATCCGGTAAAACCACGTCGAGAACTTTGACTGGCCGGCGAAGGAGCCCGCCGATTCGTGCAGTCGCAAGAACGCTTCCTGGGAGCAGTCCTTGGCCTCTTCACGGTCTCGCAGGATGGACCAGGCGATGCGATAGGCGCGCTCCTGGTACCGCTCCACGAGCAGATCGAACGCTCCAGGCTCGCGGTCGGCGACTCTGCGGCACAGCGCCTCATCGGTGGACTCCACGAGCGTCTCTGGCCCCGATCTTCCCACATGGTCAGCTCAGCGACCAATTTCCGCCGCGCATTCCCCGCTGCCTGGCATCCAGGGGCGAGCGGGAGGAGGGCCCGGTGGCGTCCTCCCCCCGCTGGGGCGCGCGCATCAATGGGCGGCGCGCCGGGCGTTGACGTCGCGGTGCAGCTCGCGGCGGTCCTGGCGGACGTCGCGCAAGTCCTCGCGACGCTCCTGCTTGTCCTGCCGGAGGTCCCGCACATCGCCGCGCCGCTCGCGACGATCCTTGTTCAGATCGCGGATGTCGCTCCGCCGATCCTGGCGATCCTTGTGGAGGTCCTGCACGTCCTGTCGGCGGTCCTTCAGGTCACCGCGGTACTCGCGGCGATCTTTCCCGAGCTGCTCGCGCGCCGCCTTGATGGCATCGGGGTTGCCGGATTTGTACGCGTCCTTGAGCGCTTCGCGGTCTTTGCGAAGATCTCGGCGGTCCTGGCGGATCTCCTGAGAGTCCTTCGCGATGTCGGCTTTGTCGCTGCGGATGTCCCGCGTGTCCTGCCGGATGTCGCGGCGGTCTTCCCGGATGTCGCGCGAGTCCTGGCGGATCTCCCGCCGGTCCTCGCGGATGTCGCGGGTGTCCTGGCGGACGTCCTGCCGGTCCTCGCGAAGATCCTTGAGGTCCTGGCCCACACTTTGGGCGCTGGCGGCAGGCGCGAAAAGCCCGCCCCCAACGCAGACGGCGGCAAGCCACATTGTCCCGACCGCGAGTCTCGAAAGCCTGTTCATCAAGTGTCCTCCTGTCTTCTTCGGCGTTTGGAGTCGAGCCCCTGGCTCTTTGTCACCGTGTATGACGCCGGCATCCGAAGCGGCGTTTACAGGCCTCGAACGCAGCGGTAACGGACCGAGGCGGCGGGCGGAGCGTGGAGCGGACGCAGCCCTTTGTGGGCCGAAGAAACGCGGCTAGGCGGTGGGAGGCGGCGCCGTGACTGCCGCCGCGCGCGTGGCCTCGCCGAGGCTCACGTGCTCCACCAGCAGCAGAGCCAGCCCGAGCAGGGTCACAGGGATGAACTGCGCCGCGTGCAGCAGGATCGACACGGAGAGGGCATCCGCGCGCGGCACCGCGAAGATGTCCAGCGCGAGCACCGTCGCGGCCTGCACCACGCCGACGAAGCCGGGGCTCGAGGGCAGGCTGACGCCCAGGCCGAGAAACGCGAGGACCGTCCACGCCGCCGTCAGCGGGAGGGTGAGCCGAGCGGACTGGAACGAGGCCCAAATCGCCAGGGCGAGGACCAGCCAGATTCCCACCGAGGAGAAGAGCACCGGCGCGAGATGCCGAGCCGCGCGGATGCCGCGCAGGCCCTCGCTCATCGTCGCCAGAATATCGAGGAGCCGCCGCTCGAGCCAGTGCCAGCGCGAAAAGAGCGCGTGGATCAGGGCGGCGCATGCGCGAGGTGCGACCCCGATGACCGCCAGGACGATCATGGCCGCCAGGTCTGCGGCCATCAACACGAAGGCGGACCAGCGCATCTCGCGGGGGATCGGCACCACCAGCAGCAGCACCGCCACGGTGAGCCCCACCGCCAAGGCATCCAGCACACGCTCGACGACGAGGGTGGCCACGGTCGTCCAGAATCGCTGCCCGCGCCGCGCGGCGACGTAGATCCGTACGAGCTCCCCCGCGCGCAGTGGCAGGAGGTTATTCGCCATATAGCCGATCATGGTGGCGTTGAAGAGGTGCGACGGCCGGCTTCCGGGCGGATAGAGGTAGTACCAGCGCCAGGCGCGTAGCCAGAGGGCCAGAATGTTCAGCGCGGCGACGAGGCCGAGGAAGCTCCACCGCGTCTCACGCAGACGCGCCGCGATCGCGCGCAGATCCACGTCCCAGAAAAAGTAGACAAGCAGAGCGGCGCTCACCGCCAGGCTTACGAAGATCTTGATCAGCCGTCCGCGCGACGGCACTGAGAGAGCGATCAGAGCCCGAGCTGGGCGAGGACGGCGTCGAGCCGGGCCGGCACGGTCACGGGACGGGAGGCCGACTCGAGCGCGGTGTCCGGGTCTTTGAGCCCGTGGCCGGTGAGGGTCAGAACGAGCGTCGAGCCCGGCTCGAAGCGGCCCGCCTTCACCATCTTCACCAGCCCGGCCACAGTGGCGCAGGAGGCCGGCTCCATGAAGATTCCCTCCTCACGCGCCAGCAGCCGGTAGCCGCGCACGATCTCCTCGTCGGTCACCGCGTCGATCCACCCGGCGGAGTCCTGCAACGCTTCCTTGGCGAGCCCCCAGGAAGCGGGATTGCCGATCCGGATGGCGGTGGCCAGCGTCTTGGGCTCGGCGATCACGCGGTCCTCGACGATGGGCGCGGCGCCCGCGGCCTGGAAGCCCACCATTTTCGGCAGCTCCTTGGCCAGGCCCGCGCGGTGATACTCGCGGTAGCCGCGCCAGTAGGCGGAGATATTGCCGGCATTGCCCACGGGGATCAGGTGATAGTCCGGAGCGCGCCCGAGCTGGTCCACCACCTCGAAGGCGGCGGTCTTCTGTCCTTCGAGCCGGAAGGGATTGAGGCTGTTGACGAGCGTGACCGGGTGCCGGTCGGCGATCTGCGTGACGATGCTCAGCGCCTGATCGAAATTCCCTTCGATGACCAGCACCGTGGCGCCGTGGATGGCCGCTTGGGAGAGCTTGCCGATGGCCACCGCACCCTTGGGCACCATGACGAACGCGCGCAGCGCAGCGCGGGCCGCATACGCTGCCGCAGAGGCGGAGGTATTTCCCGTCGAGGCGCAGATCACGGCGCGAGAGCCGGCCTCCACCGCCTTCGAGATGGCCAGGGTCATCCCGCGGTCCTTGAACGAGCCGGTGGGGTTGAAGCCCTCGCATTTGAGAAAGATGCGCAGGCTCGGATCCGTCGCCTCGGCCAGGCGGGACGCGGGGATGAGGGGAGTATTGCCCTCGTGCAGCGTCACCACCGGCGTCTGAGCCGTCACCGGCAGGAACGCGCGGTATTTCTCGATCACCCCGGGCCACGCGTTCATGATTCCGCCTCGACCCGGATCATCGTGGTGCGCGAGGCGACCACGGGCAGTTTGTCGATGGCTGTCAGCGCCGCCCGCATGTCACGCTCTCGCGCTTCGTGGGTCATCATCACCACGGGCACCGCCTCGCCGTGCGCCCGGGCTTTTTGCAGGACCGAAATCAACGAGATATCGTGCCGGCCGAGGATGCCCGCCACCTGGGCCAGCACGCCGGGTCGGTCCATGGCGGTGACACGCAGGTAATAGGCCGACCGGATGTCATCCATCGGGCGCAAGGCCAGCGGCCGCGGGCTCACCGAGGGCAGATCCACGTCCATGGCGGGGATGCCGTGGGCTACGCGGCGGGCGATCTCGAGCGTGTCGGACCAGACGGCCGAGGCCGTCGGCAGCTGGCCCGCGCCGCGCCCGTAGAACATCAGGTTGCCCACATTGTCGCCGGTGATGAAGACGGCATTGAAGACGCCGGAAACCGCCGCCATCGGTGAGGCGGCCGGAATCATGGTCGGGTGCACCCGCAGCTCCAGCTCGCCGTCCGTCGTCTTGGCGATGGCGAGCAGCTTGATCCGGTAGCCCAGCTCGCGGGCGTTCACCACATCCTGCTGGGAGACGGCGCTGATGCCCTCGGTGTGAATGTCCTTGAGATCCACCGAGGTGCGGAAGGCGAGGGTGGCCAGGATCTGAAGCTTGTGGGCGGAGTCGAGCCCCTCGATGTCCAGGGTGGGATCGGCCTCGGCATAGCCCCGCCCCTGGGCCTCTTTGAGGGCTTCGGCGAAATCGCGCCCTTCGTCGGTCATCTTCGTGAGGATGTAATTGCAGGTACCGTTGAGGATGCCAAAGGCCGAGAGGATGCGATTGGCCGGCAGGCCGTCCTTGACGGCGCGAATGAGGGGAATGCCGCCCGCAACGGCGGCCTCGAAGGCCAGCGCGACGCGATTGCGCCGCGCCTCCTCGAACAGCTCGGCCCCATGATGCGCGAGGAGAGCCTTGTTCGCCGTCACCACGTGCTTGCCCGCGTGCAGCGCTTTGAGGATGAATGTCCGGGCGGGCTCGAGCCCCCCGACCAGCTCGATGACGATCTGCACGTCGGGATCGTCCAGCGCGGCGTTGGCGTCTCCCACCATCGGCAGGCGCCGGAGGTCGAGTCCTTCGCGCGGGCGTGTGAGATCGGCGTCGGCAACCTTGTGGAGCACGAGCCGGCAGCCGGCGCGCTCCTCCATCTCGGCGGCGTGGCTCTGCAGCACCTTGATCACGCCGCTTCCCACGGTCCCGAGGCCCAGGAGCGCGATCTTGATCTCTGTCATGGGGAGGCCGACGGTCGCGGCCCGCGCCGCCGACGCCAGGGCTGAGCCCGGGTGCCCGACGGCTCCGGCTACCGCGCGGTGAGACTCTTCAGGCCCCGCAGGGCCTGCTTGATGCGCTGCTCGTTCTCGACCAGGGCGAAGCGCACGTGCCCCTCGCCGTATTCCCCGAACCCGATGCCGGGGGAGACTGCCACCTTGCTCTCCTGGATGAGCATCTTGGCGAACTCGAGGGAGCCCATGGCTCGGAAGGCCTCCGGGATTGGCGCCCAGACGAACATCGTGCCCTTGGGCTTCGGCACGGACCAGCCGAGCTTGTTGAGGCCATCGACGAGCACATCGCGCCGCTTCTGGTGCAGCCCGACGATCTCGCCCACGCAGGACTGATCGCTTTCGAGCGCAATGATGGCGGCGATCTGGATGGGCTGGAAGGCGCCGTAGTCCAGGTAGGACTTGATGCGCGCCAGGGCATTGACCATGCGGGCATTGCCGCACACGAAGCCCATTCGCCAGCCGGGCATGTTGTACGACTTCGACAGCGAGAAGATCTCCACCCCGACATCTTTGGCCCCCGGAACCGAGAGGAACGACGGCGGGCGGTAGCCGTCGAAGGCGAAGTCGGCGTATGCGAAGTCGTGGACGACCAGGAGCCGATGCTCCTTGGCGAACTCCACGACCTTGACGAAGAACTCGCGATCAACGCACAGGGTCGTCGGGTTGTGCGGGAACGAGAGGATCAGCAGCTTGGCCTTGGGCCAGGCGAGCCGAGCCGTCTCCTCGAGGCGCGCGAAGAAATCATCGCCCGGGATCAGCGGCACCGAGCGCAGGTCGCCGTCGGCGATGACCACCGAGTACGAGTGAATCGGATAGGTCGGATTGGGCACCAGGGCGCCGTCCCCGGGCTGGAGCACCGCCAGCGTCAGATGGGCGAGGCCCTCCTTGGCTCCGATGGTCACGATGGCCTCGGTGTCGGGGTCGATGTGTACGCCGTAGCGATCGCGGTACCAGGTCGTGATGGCCTTGCGCAGCCGCGTGATGCCTTTGGAGGCCGAATAGCGGTGGTTGCGGGGGTTGCGGGCGGCCTCGACCAGCTTGTCCACGATGTGCTTGGGTGTGGCCTGGTCGGGATTGCCCATGCCCAAGTCGATGATGTCTTCCCCCCGTGCCCGCGCCTTGGATTTGAGGTCATTGACGATGGCAAAGACGTAGGGCGGGAGACGCTTGATCCGATAGAACTCGTCCATGGGGTCCCTTGAGTAAAAATGATGATACTGCCGCAGGCTGTCAACTGTCAAGAAACCGCTCTCTGGCGCGGAGATAGCGCGCATCAGGGAGTGACGGAAATGGGGTGTTGACACCCTCCGAGAGGGCGTGCTACAAACGCCGAAACCGGGGGGCCGGTGTCCAAAACTTCCCTTCCTGAAGCATCTGATTGAAGAGTCGTTCCATTGATCCCGCTGGGCGTTGGGGCCCACGGGACGAGTCCACGCCACACAGACTGGCGACGCGAAGGAGAGGGCGATGCTCGGACGCGACAGAGCGCAGAGGCCGGCAGCAGCGCAGGTGGCCGGGACGCCCCGGTAGGGCGGGAGGCGCCCCACCGAGGGGTCGGCCATGTTCAAGCGCAGGCGCAAACCCGCGGGTCGCAATGGGCTGACCGCGTTCGTCGACGAAGGCTCGGAGATCGAGGGGAAATACACATTCAGCGGCACTGTCATGCTGAACGGGAAGTTCAAGGGCGAGATCTCGACCAACGGCACTCTGATCGTGGGCGAGAAGGGCGTGATCAACGCCGACATCCGCGCCGGCCAGGTGCTGGTGAACGGTGAAGTGGTGGGAAATGTTCAAGCGACCGAGCGGGTGGAGCTCAAGCGGACGGCGCGGATGTTCGGGGATGTGGAAGCGCCGATCATCGTCGTCGAGGAGGGGGTCCTGTTCGAGGGGCACTGCCGGATGACGAAGGTGAACCAGATCGCCGAGGTCCCGACCGCTCGGGATTTCTCGGTGGTGCCGCTGAAGCGATAGGACTGATCAGACAGGATGCCGAGGCCTAAGGGCTTTAACCTGCTGATCGTCAAAAGCGATGGCAGCGGTGTCTTCCGGCTGACCTTTCCCCGCTGGCTCTTCGGCGTTGCGGTGGGCGGCATGGTCTTCGCAGTGACCACGCTCGGCGCCATCTACGCCGATTACCTCTCGCTCCGTCTGCAGCGCGGCAGCTTTGCCGAGTTCCAGGGGCGCTTCGCCCAGCAGCAGACGGCCATCGACGATTCGGAGAAGCGGGCCCGCGAAGTCCGGACCGAGATCGACAGCTGGCGCGCCCTGCACGCGCGGATCTGGGAGCCCTTCGGTCCGGAGGCCAGCCCGGCGCTCCGGCGCGCCACCGGCATCGGCGGCGGCACCCCGGGTCGCGCCGCGCTCGAGCGCAGCGCGGGCGCGGTGAGGGAAGAGATGGAGCGCCTCGCCGGCATCGTGAAGGAGGAGGGCAACAACCTTCGCGCGCTGGACCGGTTCCTGGGCAAAGCCGGCAAAGTCCTGGCGTCGCTCCCGTCCCGCTGGCCGCTTCGCGGGCCCGTGAATTCCGATTTCGGCAAGCGCGTGTCGCCGTGGACGTCGGCGCCCGAGTTTCACAGCGGGATCGACATCGGCGCGCCCATCGGCACCCCGGTGAAGGCGCCCGCCCCCGCGACGGTAATCTTCGCGGGGCACAATGCGGAGTACGGCCTCACCCTAATCCTGGATCACGGCAACGACACCAAATCGCTCTACGGCCACCTGTCCAAGCTGCACGTGACCGTGAATCAGCGCGTCCACCGGGGCGAGTTGGTCGCGCTGACCGGCAATACCGGGCGCTCCTCCGGTCCGCACTTGCACTACGAGATCCAGGTCAAGGGGCAGCCCGTCAATCCCAACGCTTACGTCTGGGAGGACGGTCCGCTCATCGCCCGCGCCGCCTCCGCTCGCTAGCTCCCCGCACGACCTCGAGAGCCGGCCACGGCGGCGGATTACCCGCCGCGGTGCTTGCGCAGGAACTCCAGGCAGCTCTCGTTGAACTTCTCGAAGCGCTCGATGAAGTGCACGTGGCCGGCGTCCGGGATGACCACCAGCTCGGAGCCCGGAATGCGCGCGTGCAGCTCCTGCGAGCAGGCCGGCGGCACCAGGATGTCGTCGGCGCCGGTCGTGATCAGGGTGGGCATGCGGAGACCGGCGAGCCGGTCCAGCGTGTCGTGGCCGGCCACGGCCTGGGCCTGGCGGGTGAGCCCGACGAGGCCCGTCGGGTACGGGTAACCGATCGCCCGCTCGATCCAGAAGCGCACGAACTCCGGATTCTCGGCCATGGTCTTGCGCGAAAGCAGCCAGGGCAGGGAGAAGTGCGCGAACTCCTCGACGTCTCCCCGCGCCTTGACCTTGAGGAAGACCTCCATGAGAAAGCGCCCGTAGGCGTCGACGCGCGCGAGCGTGCAGTGGAGTTGTAGCGTCAGCACGCGCTCGGGATGTGCGAGAGCGATTTCCTGGGCGATCATCCCGCCCATCGAGGCACCACAGATATGCGCCTGCCGGATCCCCAATTGATCGAGGAGCGCGAGCGTGTCGCGGGCCATCCCGGTGATGGTGTAGGGGATATCGGGGGCATCGCTCTGCCCCGCGCCGCGGTTGTCGAATGAGACGACCCGGTGCTCGGCGGCGAAGGCCGGCGCCTGAAGGGCCCAGACCGTGTGATCGCCGCCCCAGCCCATGATGAGCACGAGCGGCTCGGCGCTCGCGGAACCGGTCTCCTGGTAGAAGAGGCTGAGGCCGTTGACCGCGACCTTGGGCATAACGGGCGTAGCGACGGGCAGAGCGCCCCTCGCCCCGACCCTCTCCCCAACGGGGGAGAGGGAGAGGGCTAGGCGCGGACCTGGCAGGCGACCCAGTGCCCGGGCGAGATCTGCTTGAGGATCTGCTCGTTCTCCGAGCAGGAGGGGACGCGGATCGGGCACCGGGTGTGGAATCGGCAGCCCGAGGGCGGCTTGATGGGGCTCGGCACATCGCCCTCCAGCAGGATCCGCTTGCGCTTGACCGCGGGATCCGGAATGGGCACGGCGGAGAGCAGCGCCTCGGTGTACGGATGCTTGGGATTGGTATAGAGCTCCTTGGCGGGCGCGATCTCGACGATCTTGCCCAGGTACATCACCGCGACACGCGTAGAGATGTGCTCCACCACGGAGAGGTCGTGAGCGATGAAGAGGTAGGTCAGGTTGAATTGCTTCTGGAGATCCTCCATCAGGTTGATCACCTGCGCCTGGATGGAGACGTCGAGCGCCGAGACCGGCTCGTCGGCCACGATCAGCTTCGGGCTCACGGCCAGGGCGCGCGCGATCCCGATGCGCTGACGCTGGCCGCCCGAGAACTCGTGCGGGTACCGCCGCAGGTGCTCGGCGCTGAGGCCGACGGTTTCGAGCAGATGCACGACACGCTCCTCGCGCTCCCGCTTTGTCTTGGCCAGCTTGTGGATCACGAGGGCCTCACCGATGATCGAGCCGACCGTCATCCGCGGGTTCAGCGAGGCATAGGGGTCCTGGAAGATGATCTGCATGTCCCGGCGCAGGTGCCGGAGCGAACGCTTGTCGAGCATCGTGACGTTCTGGTCGCCGAACCACACCTCGCCGGCCGTGGGCTCGATGAGGCGCAGGATGCAGCGGCCTGTGGTGGACTTGCCGCAGCCCGACTCGCCGACCAGGCCGAGCGTCTCCCCGCGCAGGATCTCGAACGACACGTCGTCCACGGCATGGACCCGCGCCACCTCTCGGGAGAAGAGTCCGCCGCGGATTGGGAAGTACTTCTTGAGGTTCTTGACTCTGAGCAGCGGCGTCTCGGCCATGGGCGGGAACCCTCTCCCTCTAGTAGAGCCAGCAGGAGACTTTGTGGCCCGGCTTGACTTCCTTGAGCACGGGGTCCTTCTCCGTGCACACGGTCTTTACGAACGGGCAGCGCGGGGCGAAGCGGCAGCCGGGGGCGATGTCGCCTCGCAGCGTGGGAACCGTACCCGGGATGGTTTCAAGCCGGCGCCGCTCCGTCGCGGCCAGGTCGATGCGTGGGATCGAGCGTAGCAAGCCTTGGGTGTAGGGGTGCAGGGGCTCCTTGAAGAGCTCCCCGACCGGCGCTTCCTCGGCGACCTTGGCAGCGTACATCACGACCACCCGCTGGGCGGTCTCCGCGATGACGCCCATGTCGTGGGTGATGAGCATGACGGCCATCTTGAGCTTGGCCTTCAGCTCGTTGAGCAGCTCGAGGATCTGGGCCTGGATGGTGACGTCGAGCGCGGTGGTCGGCTCGTCCGCGATGAGGAGCTTTGGATTGCACGACAGCGCCATGGCGATCATGATGCGCTGGCGCATGCCGCCCGAGAGCTGATGGGGATACTCCTTGACCCGGCGCTCGGCATTGGGGATGTGGACGAGCTTGAGCATGTCCACGGTCTTCTCCATGGCCTCGCGCCTACCCAGCCCCTCGTGGAGGCGCAGGGCCTCGGCGATCTGCTCGCCGCAGGTGAACACTGGGTTCAGCGAGGTCATGGGCTCCTGGAATACCATCGAAATCTCTTTGCCGCGGATCTTGCGCATCTTGTTCGGCGGCAGGTTCACCAGGCTGATCCCGTTGTAGAGGATCTCGCCTTCGACGATCTTGCCCGGAGGCTGCGGGATCAGCTTCATGATGCTCAGCGCGGTCACCGACTTGCCGCAGCCGGACTCTCCCACCACGCCCAGGGTCTCCCCCTTGTCGATGTAGAGGTCTACTCCGTCGACGGCGCGAACGACTCCTTCGTCAGTGAAGAAGTAAGTCTTCAGGTTCTTGACGTCCAGGAGGCGCTCGGCCATGTCGTGAAGTCTCCTAACCCAGGGTGATCGGGCTCATGCCCAGGCCGCGGTGATCTCGCGAAAGGCATCGAGCGCGCGGTCGATGTCGTCGGCGTCCACGTCCTTGTGGGTCACGCAACGGATTGAGGTGGGGCCGATCTGGTGGATCTTGATCTTGCGCGCCACGCCGCCGGTGACCAGCTCGGGCGCGCCGCCCGTCCGGTCGACGTGGAAGATGACGATGTTCGTTTGAACCTTGCCGAGATCGAGGCGGACGCGGGGCAAGCGCGCCACGCCCTCGGCCAGGCGCCGCGCGTTGGCGTGGTCCTCGGCCAGCCGGTCCACCATGCTCTCGAGGGCCACCAGTCCCGCGGCGGCCAGCACGCCGACCTGCCGCATCCCGCCGCCCAACATCTTGCGGACGCGCCGCGCGCGCAGGATGAATTCGCGGGAGCCACAGACCAGGGATCCCACGGGCGCGGCCAGCCCCTTCGACAGGCAGAAGGTCACCGAATCGACGGGGCGCGTGAAGTCCCCGACGGGACGCCCGAGCGCCACGGCCGCATTGAAGATCCGGGCGCCGTCCAGGTGCACAGGCACGCCGGCGGCATGGGCCACGGCGGCGACGGCCTCGATTTCCTCCGGAGCGCAGCAGGTCCCGCCGTGACGGTTGTGGGTATTCTCCAGACACACCAGGCCGGTGACGGGGATGTGGATATTGCTCGGGCGGATGCGCTCGCGTACCTGCTCGGGCGTGAGAAACCCCCGCTCGGTCTTCAGCGCCAGCGTCTGGACGCCGCCGAACGTGGCTGAGCTGGCGCCCTCGTAGTTGAAGATGTGCGAGTCGGCGTCGAGGATGATCTCCTGGCTGGGGCGTGTCTGGGCCAGCACGGAGACGAGATTGCCCTGGGTGCCCGAGGTGACGAAGAGCGCCGCTTCCTTGCCGGTCCGCCGCGCGGCGAGCTCTTCGAGCCGGCGCACCGTCGGATCTTCTTCCCACACGTCGTCCCCGACCTCGGCGTGCGCCATGGCGTCCCGCATGGCCTGAGTCGGGAGGGTGAGCGTGTCCGAGCGCAGATCCACAACGTCGTGCATGGAGTTACCTCGTGGCGGTCTTGAGCTGCTGGGCCGCGCGGCGGCCCCACTCAGTATAGGGATACTCCTCGGCCAGGCGCCGATAGGTCTCCTGCGCCTCGCGCACCCGGCCCTCGGCGCTGTAGACCTCTGCCAGCCTGAAGAGTGCCTCCGGGATAATGAGCGTCCGCGGGTAATCCTTGATCACGCTCTCGAGGCGCTGGCGCGCGGCCGACGGGTTCCCCTGGTTGATGTAGTAGCTGGCGACCCAGAGCTCTTTTTGAGCCAGGCGGCCACGGCAGATATCCGTCTTGGCGAGGGCATCCGCGGCGTAGCGGCTCTCCGGATACTCGCGAATGAGCTTCTTGAACGCGTCCATGGCTTTCTGGGTAATCCCCTGGTCCTGCTCGACCGGCTTCATCTGGTCGTAATAGGCCATGGCCAGACGGAACTGCACTAGATCGGCGATCTGATGACTCGGGTAAAAGGCCAGAAACGTCTCGAACTCCTTGATCGCCTTGTCGAACTGGCTTTCGCGATAGAAACTCTCCCCGATCAGGAAGCGCGCGCGGGGGGCGAAGTTGGACTGCGGATGCCGCTCGACGATCTTTCGGAACGCCGTCCGCGCCTCCTCGTACCGGCTCTTGTTCAGCTCGTTCTCGCCTTGGGCGTAGAGATCGCCGGCGGGCAAGAGCGGCTGGGGCTGCGAGCGGAAGAAGTCGGCGAGGGACGAGCATCCTCCCAGGAGCAGGAGCAACGCCACCAGGAGCGAGGGAACCGAAAAGGGCGTGAGGCGCATCGGCAAGAAGTGCTCTCGACTGGGCCTAAGTTTTACGGGGATAACTCTTCAAAGTCAAGGACATTGACAGCCCCCGGGACCGCACGTATCATCGCCGCCATGCCCCTGCCAAAGATGCTCCGCGTCAGGCAAACCTTCGCCGGCCCGCGTCTGGCGGACATTCCCGCCGGCGTGGGGGCTGCTTTGGGCAGAGCCCGGCTGCCGATCAAGCGAGGGGACAGCGTGGCGGTGGGCGCCGGCAGCCGCGGCATCGCCGATATCGACGTCATCGTCAAGACCACCGTCGACTGGCTGAAGGCGCAGGGGGCGCGGCCTTTCGTCTTCCCCGCGATGGGCAGCCACGGCGGCGCGACGGCCGACGGGCAGCGCGCGGTGCTCGAGCATTACGGGATCACGGAAGCCACCATGGGCTGCGAGATCCGCGCCAGCATGGACGTGGTCCGGGTGGGAGAGGCGCTCGGGCTGCCCGTGTGGCTCGACAAGACGGCCTCGGAGGCGAACTGGATCGGCCTGGTCAATCGGATCAAACCCCATACCGATTTCAAAGGATCCATCGAGTCGGGCCTGTTCAAGATGTTGACGATCGGGCTTGGCAAATACCAGGGCGCGACCCAGTATCACCGCGCCAACGTCACCCATGGCTACGAGACCGTGATCACCGCAGTCGGGCGGGAAGTGCTGGCCAAAGCGCGCATCGGCTTCGGGCTCGGCATCGTGGAAAACGGCTACGATGAGACCGCGAAGGTCGAGGCCTTCAATGCCGCCGACCTCGAGGCCGGCGAGCGCCGACTGCTCAAGGAGGCGCGTGAGTGGATGGCTCGCCTGCCGTTCTCGCCCATCGACGTCCTCGTGGTGGAAGAGATCGGCAAGAACATCTCCGGCGCCGGCATGGACACCAATGTCATCGGCCGGCCGTCGAACCCCCACGAGCCCTTCCCGTCCGACCCGAAAATTCTCTGGATCGTGGCTCTGAGCCTCACCGAGGAGAGCGGGGGCAATGCCACCGGGATCGGCAATGCCGATTTCACCACGCGGCGGCTGGCCGAGAAGATCGACTGGAAGCCCACGGCCATCAACACGCTCACGGCCTGCGCCCCCAACGGCGCCAAGCTGCCGCTGGTCTTTGACTCCGACCGCGAGGCTGTGGAGAACGCGCTCAATTGCATCGGCCTCACCACACCCGAGCAGGCGCGGGTGATCCGCATCAAGAACACCCTGATGCTGGGCGAGATCGAGTGCTCGGAAGCCTTCCTGCCCGAAATCGCGAAGCGGCCCGACCTCGCCGTGATCGGGGAGGGCCGCCCGCTGACGTTCGACGCCGCCGGCCAGCTCGTCCCGCTCCTCGACCGCTGATCCTGTCCCAAGCCGCGTGAAGGCCCTCGTCTACCCCGACTGGAACACCCTCGACGTCCGCGAGGTCGCCGAGCCCCTGCCCGCGCCGGGCGAAGTGGTTGTGGCCGTCGCGGCGGCCGGGATTTGCGGCTCCGAGATCGAAGCCTTCGTCTCGCGCAGCCCCCGGCGCACGCCGCCGTTGATCCTGGGCCACGAATTCTGCGGCGAGGTGGTGGCGACCGGCGAGGGCGTGAGGGGCTGGGCGCCCGGGGATCGCGTCGTCGTGAACTCGCTCATCACGTGCGGCCGCTGTCCGGCCTGCCTAGAGGGGATGAGCCACCTCTGCCCGGGACGCGGGGTCTTCGGCATGAGCCGGCAGGGCGCCTTCGCCGAGCTGGTGGCGGTGCCCGAGACCTGCCTGATCTCCCTTCCGGAAAAGATCTCGCCCATTCAAGGCGCGCTCGTCGAGCCGCTGGCCAATGCGGTTCATGTCTTCGGGCTGATCCGGGAACGCTTCCCCGAAACCGTTGTCGTGATCGGCGCGGGGACGATCGGGCTCCTGTGCCTGCAGGTCGCGCGCGCGGCGGGCGCCTTCAGGCTCGTCGCGGTGGACAGCAACGACGCGCGCCTGGAGTTGGCTCATGGACTCGGCGCCGAGCCCATCTTCAATCCCACGCGCGAGGCGGTGGTGCCCGCGGTGCGCGAGTTCACCCGCGGGCGCGGCGCCGACGTCGTGATCGACGCCGTCGGCGCTCCGGAGACGCGGCGCACCGCGGTGGCCGCGACGCGGCCGGGCGGCGCCGCGGTGTGGATCGGACTGCATGCCGACGCCACGGAAGTTTCCGGCCACGACGTGGTCCTGGGGGAGCGCGCCATCCTGGGCTCCTACGCCGTCACCCCCCGCGACCTCCGCACCGCCATAGGCCTCTTCGCCCACGGCAAGATCGAGATCAAGCCGTGGGTGCGTCCCTTCCCGCTCGAGGACGGCGCGCGCGTGTTCCGCGAGCTCGCCACCTCGCCGCCCCGCGACTTCATCAAGGCCATTCTGCTTCCCTAGAAGCCCTTCCCAGGCTGGGCAGGCTCGGACGCGGGCGGGGAAGCGGCTTGACAGGGGCGGGGGCACGGAATAAAGTCCGCACACACTTCCCGATATCTCCGATCCGACCCTTTTCCGACGAGAAGGAGGAGCCCATGAAGCCCCTCAGCCGCCGCGCGTTCCTCACCACGTCTGCCGGGGCCGGCCTGGCCGGGATCCTTGCCGCCAAGGTGCCGCCCGCCAGCGCCCAGCAGCGCGAGATCTCCTACCTCTGCTGGAACAATTTCGCCCCCGCATCGGACAAGAAGCTGGCCGAGATCGGCCAGCGCTTCACCAAGGACACGGGCATCAAGATTCGCATCGACCACATCGCCCACGCCCAGCAGGCGTCCAAGTACGCCTCGGAGGTGCAGAGCCAGGCGGGCCACGACCTGGTCGAGATGCGGATGCACTTCCCGTGGCTTTACGAGCCCCAGCTCGTGGACGTCTCCGACGTCGTCGCCGAGTTGGAGAAGAAGTACGGGAAGGCGCTCTCTTCGAGTAGTGAGACGGCCCACGTCAAGGGCGTCTGGCGGGCTGTGCCCCAGTACCACACGTTCTTCGTGGCCTCCTACCGGGAGGACCTCTTCAAGAAGGCCGGGCTCAAGGTGCCCGACACGTGGGAGGACCTCTACACGGTGGGCAAGGAGCTGAAGAAGATGGGGCACCCGGTCGGGATCCCCATCAGCCAGAACTACGACACGATCTCGACGGGAGGCGCCGTGCTCTGGTGCTACGGCGGCATGGAGGTGGACAAGGACGGCAAGACGGTTCGCATCAATTCTCCCGTCACCGAGCAGGTCGTCGAGTGGTTCAAGAAGGTGTACCGCGACTGCATGGAGCCCGAGGTGCTCTCCTGGAGCGATTCCAGCAACAACGAGTCGCTCCAGCAGGGCAAGGCGGGCTGGATCCACAACCCCGTGAGCGCCTATATCGTGGCGCGCAACAAGAAGCTTGTCTCCGCCGACGGGATCAACCACCACCGGAGCCTGAGCGGTCCGGCCGGTCGCCACGAGACCGACGTGCCGCGCCACATCGGCATCTGGAAGTTCTCGAAGAACGTCGATCCGGCCAAGGAGTGGATCCGCTATCTGCTCGGGAAGCGTGAGGTGTACGACGAGTACGTCATGTCGGGAGACGCCTTCAACCTGCCGGTCTACGAAAGGCTGCAAGATCACCCGGTGCTCAAGACCGATCCGAAGTTTGCCCCCCTCAAGCAGGAGGGTGTCCAGTTCCACGCCTACGGGTGGCCGGCGCCGGCCAGCGACAAGATCCAGCTCATCACCAATTCCTACATCCTGCCCAACATGCTCGCCAAGGCCGTCACGGGTACGTCCACCAAGGAGTCGATCGCCTGGGCCGAGAACGAGATGAAGAAGATCATCGCCGGAACGTGATGCCGTGGCGATAGGCCGGATCGAGATTGCGGGCGCGGCGCGTCGGCCGACGCTCCGGTCCCGTGCGGGGGAGTGGCTCGACCGGGAGCGGGTCCTTGGCCCGCTCTTCGTGGGGCCTGCCGTGGTCCTGCTGCTGCTCCTGGTAGCCTACCCGTTCTGCATCGCCCTGTACTTCTCGGTGTCGAATGCCTTCATCGGCCGGCCGAGCCACTTCGTCGGCCTGCGCAACTTCATCAACCTTTGGGAGAGCGACGCCTTCCGCCAGACCTTCCAGAACGCCTTCGTCTTCACGGGCGCCGCGGTCGCCTTCAAGCTCGTCCTCGGCATCTCGCTCGCGCTGCTTCTCCACGAGCAGCTCTGGTTCAAGCGGCTGATCCGCGGGGCCGTCCTCCTGCCCTGGGTCATCCCCACCGCACTCTCGACACTCGGCTGGTGGTGGATGTTCAACTCGCTCTACAGCGTGATCAACTGGACCGGCATCAGCCTGGGCCTGATGGACCCACCGGGGCCCAACTGGCTCGGCCAGAGGTATTTCGCCATGACTGCGGTCGTGGCGGTGAATGTCTGGCGGGGCCTGCCCTTCTTCGCCATCACCATTCTGGCCGGCCTGGTCGCGATCCCGCGCGAGCTCTACGAGGCCGCCGAGGCCGACGGCGCCGGCGCCTGGGCGCGCTTCTGGCTCATCACGCTGCCGCTGCTCAAGCCGGTGCTGGCCATCGTGATCCTCTTTTCGACCATCTTCACCTTCAGCGACTTCAACATCGTCTATGTGCTGACGAAGGGTGGCCCGATCAACTCCACTCACCTCTTCGCGACCCTGACGCGCCAGATCGGGCTCGAGAGCGGCCGGATCGGCGAGGGCGCGGCGATTTCGCTCTATCTTTTCCCAGTGCTCGCCTTCGTGGTCTACGCGCAGCTCAAGTTCGTCCGGAAGGAGACCTACTAGGTGACAGTCGCGCGCCGTCCGCTGCTGCGGAAGACGATGCTCCATCTCCTGTTGCTGCCCTTCCTCGTCTTCGCGCTGTTCCCCTTCTACCACATGACGCTGACTTCGCTGAAGCAGGACAAGGAGCTCTACGATCGCGCGGCCGTGCCGCTCTGGATCAGCCAGGGCCCGACGCTCGAGCACTACAGCAAGCTCCTCTGGGAGTCGGCGTTTCTTACCTGGACCAAGAATAGCCTGCTGATCACGCTACTGGCTACCGGCCTCTCGCTGGTCCTCGGAACGGTGGCGGCGTACGCGCTGGCCCGGCTGAACTTCTTCGGGGCCGCGAGCTTTGGCACGGGCATCTTCGTCACCTACCTCGTGCCGACCTCGCTGCTCTTCCTGCCGCTGGCCCAGGTCGTCAACTGGCTGGGGCTGGGGGACTCGAAATGGGCGCTGGTCGTGACGTACCCTACTTTTCTCGTGCCGTTCTGCACGTGGCTGCTGATGGGCTATTTCCGAACGGTGCCCAAAGAGGTGGAGGAGTGCGCGATGGTGGACGGAGCGACACGGATTCAGGCCCTCTGGCGCATCGTGCTGCCGATCGCGGTGCCGGGGCTCGTCTGCGCCGCGCTCTTCGCCTTCACCCTGTCGTGGAACGAGTTCATCTACGCGTTGACCTTCACGTCGTCCTCCGACCAGATCACGGCCAGCGTCGGCGTCACCAGCGAGCTGGTCCGCGGCGACATCTACTTCTGGGGGCAGCTGATGGCGGGCGCCATGCTGGGCTCGGTCCCCATCGTCGTCCTCTACGTCCTCTTCCTCGACTACTACGTCTCGGGTCTGACCTCCGGCGCCCTCAAGTAGATCGCGGTCTCCGCGCTCGGGTGTCCCGGCAAGTCACCAGCCGGGTGCGCTGTTTCCCGGCAGTCCACCAAGCCTGAAACACCTCACCCTCCTGATTCCGGCCACTTAGCGGACTTCCGCTCTTGGCATCCTGCTTGCTCCGCTACGCATCTAATTACCGATGAGACCAGCGAAGACCGAGCCCGACGCGGCCGCGCCCTCGCCGGCTCCGTATCCCACGGAGCTGGTGCGCGCCGTCGTGCTGAAAAATGGCGCCCACGTGCGGATTCGTCCGATCCGGCCCGACGACGAGCCGCGGCTGGTCGACCTCTACGGCCGGCTGAGCCGGTATACGGTCTACCAGCGCTTTTTCACCGTGATGCGGCGGCTGCCGCCCGACTGGGCGCACTTCTTCGCCAATGTGGACTACCGCAGGCGCCTGGCGCTCGTGGCCGAGCGCGACACGCCGGCGGGCGTGGAGCTGGTCGGCGTGGGCCGATACGAGCCCGGCGAAGAGCCGGACGCGGCCGAGGTGGCGTTCGTGGTCGAGGATGGCTGGCAGGGGCTCGGCCTCGGTGCCGTGCTCCTGACGGACGTGCTCCGCGCCGGCGTCGCGCGCGGGATCCATCGCTTCCGCGCCTTCACGCTGGCGGACAACTACCGCATGCTCCGGCTCCTCAGCGAGCTGACCGACGTGCGGGAGCGGAAGACCGAAGACGGGGTGACGGCGGTGCTGTTCGAGCCGCGGCGGGAGGCTACGACGGCCTGACGCGCTGGCGCAGGATCTCGATGCACATTGTACGTCAGGAAGCGCGAGTAGGTCATTCGGCCGATGCCCGCCACGAACGGGGCGAAGGTCCGGACGATGGGGACGAAGCGGGCGATCACGATGGTCTTGGACCCGTGGCGCTCGTAGAATTGGTGCGTGCGGTCGAGGTATTTGCGGTTAAGCCATCGCGAGCGTTCCCCGCGGAAGACGCTCGGCCCCACCCGGTAGCCGATGGCGTAATTGATCGAGTCGCCCGCCACCGCCGCCACCGACAGCACGATCAGCGCCACGGCCAGGTCGAGCGCGCCCAGCGCCGCGAAGGTGCCGACGGCGAAGAGCAGGGAGTCGCCGGGAAGGATCGGCGTCACCACCAGCCCCGTCTCGCAGAATACGATCACGAAGAGAATCAGGTAGGTCCAGACGCCGAAGTCCCGGATGATCTCGCCGAGATGCCGGTCGAGATGGAGAAGGATGTCGAGGAGAGATGTTATCAGCTCCACCGCGGCATTATAGCGTTGTCGCGGGACGGGGCTGCCCAGAGTTCCGCCGAAACAGCCCCGTCAGGGCGCGGGCGAGAGGCGGCCCATCGCGAGCGGAGACGGCTCGGGCCTGCCCGCGTCGTAGAGATGGCAGGCGACCAGGCGCTGGTCGGAAGCCTGCAGAAGGGGCTCCTCGATCGAGCACCGCGGCATCGCATGAGGGCACCGCGGATGAAAGCGGCACGCCCCGGGTGGGTTCAGCGGGCTCGGCACCTCGCCGGGCAGGATGATCTCCTCTCGCTGCTCTCCGGGATGCGAGGGCAGGGCGGCGGAGAAGAGCGCCTGCGTGTAGGGATGGCGCGGGCGCGCGGCGATCACGGCCGCCTCACCGGTCTCCACGATCTGGCCCAGGTACATGACCGCGATCGTGTGGCTCATGTAGGCCACGGCCGCCAGGTCGTGGGCGATGAACAGGTACGCGAGCCCCAGCCGCGCCTGGAGCTCGCGGAGCAGGTTCAGGACCTGAGCGCGAATGGAGACGTCGAGCGCCGAGACCGGCTCGTCCAGCACCACGAGCTTGGGTGACAGCGCGAGCGAGCGGGCGATGGCGATGCGCTGGCGCTGGCCCCCCGAGAACTCGTGGGGGAACAGCGCGGCCGAGCGCTCGGGCAGCCCCACCAGGTCGAGCAGCTCCTTCACGCGCTTTGCCACCTCCGCTCCCTCCAGCCGCTCGTGGGTGACCAGCGGCTCGGCGATGATCGCATCCACCCGCATCCGCGGGTTCAGCGAGGCGAAGGGATCCTGGAAGACGGCCTGCACCGACCGGCGATAGGCCCGAAGCCGCTCGGCGTCCAGGGTGCCGAGGTCCTGCCCCTCGAACCGCAGGCTACCGCCCGTCGGCTCCTCGAGCCGCAGCACCAGCTTGCCGGTCGTCGTCTTGCCGCAGCCCGACTCGCCCACGAGCCCCAGCGTCTTCCCGGCTTCGATGGTGAACGTGACGCCGTCGACCGCGCGCACCATGCCCTGCGTCTTCTGAAGCATCCCGCGCTTCACCGCGAAGTGCTTGGTGAGGTTCCTGGCCTCGAGCAGCGCGGCCATCACTCCGATCTCCCTCGCGGCACCGCGCGATCGCCACCGGGCACCGCGGATGGAAGGCGCACCCCGCCGGCATGGCGGCCAGGTCGGGCGGCTGGCCGTCGATCGCGGTGAGGCGCTCACGGCTGTCCCCCATCCGGGGAATCGCCTCGAGCAGGGCCCGTGTGTAGGGATGGGCCGGCGCGTCGTAGATTTGCCCGACGGGGCCCGCTTCCACGACGCGTCCCGCGTACATCACGGCCACCTGATCGCACATCTTGGCCACGATCCCCAGGTTGTGAGTGATGAAAACCAGGGCCAGCCCGTGGCTCTGCTGCAGCTCGCGGAGGAGATTCAGGTACTGCGCCTGGATCGTCAGATCGAGGCTCGTCGTCGGCTCGTCCGCGATCAGGAGCCGCGGCTCGCAGGACATCGCGATGGCACCGACGATTCGCTGGCGCATGCCCCCGGACATCTGGTGGGGATAGTCGCCGAGCCGGGAGTCGGGCGCCGGGATCTTCACGGCCCGCAGCAGGTCGCGCGCGCGGCTCCACGCGGTGGCCCGGCTCGCGCCCTCGTGGACCCGGATCGGCTCGGCGACCTGATCGCCGATCGTGAAGAGCGGGTTCAGCGAGGCCATCGGGTCCTGGAGGATCATGGCGATGCGCTTGCCGCGGATGTGCCGCATCTCGGTATCGGATTTCTTGAGAAGGTCTTCTCCCTCGAATCGGATCTCCCCGCCGACGATCTTCGCCGCGGGCGGCAAGAGCCGCAGGATGGTGAGCGCGAGGGTCGTCTTGCCCGAGCCGGATTCTCCGACGATGCCGAGCGTCTCGCCGGCCCGGACGGACAGCGAGACCTCGTCCACCGCTCGCACCACGCGCGAGCCACGGGCGCTCACGTAGTGGGTCGAGAGATCGCGCAGCTCGAGCAGGGGAGCGGGAGCGGTCACCGTCAGAGCTGGCGGAGCTGGGGATCGAGCTTCACGCGGAGCCAGTCGCCCAGAAGGTTGGCCGAGAGGACCATCAGCATGATGCAGCAGCCGGGCAGCACGGTGAGCCACCAGTAGCCCGCCATGAGTCCCTTCTTGCCGTCCGCCAGCATGAGCCCCCACGCCGGCTTGGGCGGGGGCACGCCGACACCGAGGAAAGAGAGCGCGGCCTCGGTCACGACCACGACGCCCAGCATCAGCGTGCCCAGCACGATGGCCGAGTTGAGCACGTTCGGGAGGATGTGGCGGCGCATGATGGTCCGTTTGGAGCAGCCGGCGACTACGGCCAGGCGCACGAAGTCCCGCTCCTTGAGCGAGAGGACCTCGCCGCGGATGACCCGCGCGTATCGCGTCCAGTAGACGAGGGCGAGAATGATCACGATGTTCATCGCGCTCGGGCCGACGACCGCCGCCAGGAAGATCGCGTAGGTCAGGGCCGGCACTGCCAGCCAGGCGTCGGTGATGCGCATGATCAGCTGGTCCACCCAGCCGCCCAGATAGCCCGCGAGGATCCCGAGCCCCGTGCCGAGGATGCCGGCGAAGATCACGGCCGTGAACCCCACGGCCATCGACACGCGGGCGCCGAAGATGAGCCGGGAGAGCACGTCCCGGCCGAGATGATCGGTGCCCAGCAGGTGCTCCTCGCTGCCGCCCGACTGCCAGAACGGCGGGCGGAAGCGATCGCCGAGGGTGCCTACCTCGGGATCGTATGGCGCCAGGACATTGGCGAAGACGGCCACGAAGGCGAGCAGGCCGAGGATCGAAATCGCCACGACCGGGAAGCCCTCGCTCCGGAACGAGGCGAGGCGCCAGGCCATGGTCAGCGCGGCAGAGCGGCTGCCGTTCATCGCGGCTTATCGGTCATAGCGGATCCGTGGGTCGATGAAGGCATAGAGAATGTCCACAAGAAGGTTGACGATGACAATCATGGTCCCGCCCAGGATCACCGTCGCCTGGACCACGGGGAAGTCGCGGAAGGAGATGCCCTCGTACAGCAGCCGGCCGATCCCGGGCCAGGCGAAGACGGTTTCGACCACGACGGCGACATTGACCATGATCACCAGGTTGATCCCCGCCAGGGTGAGCACAGGGATCAAGGCGTTCTTGAATGCGTGCTTGCCGATGACCAGGGCCTCGGGCAGGCCCTTGAGGCGCGCGAGCTTCACGTACTCCGACCCCAGCACATCGAGCATGGAGGAGCGCGTGAGTCGCATATGGGCGGCGGCGAAGTACCACCCCAGCGCGAACGCGGGCATCAGGAGGTGGAGCGCGGTGCCGGACCCTGATGACGGCAGCCAGCCCAGGTACACCGAAAAGAAGAGAATCAACAGTAATCCCACCCAGAAGGACGGCAGCGAGAGCCCCAGCAGGGCGAAGATTTTCCCCGCGCTGTCCCACCATCGGTTGACCCGCACTGCGGCGACGATCCCGGTGGGGATGCCGATCAACAGTGACAAGGCCATGGCCGCCGTCGCGAGAAGCAGCGAGTACGGCAGCCGAGAGAGGTACAGCTCGAGAACGGGCGTCCGGTAATAGAAGGATTGGCCGAAGTCACCACGGAGCATGCTCGACATGAAGCTGCCGTACTGCACCCAGAGCGGACGGTCCAGCCCGAACTGCGTCCGGATCGCGTCGATATCGGCCTGGCTCGCGCCGGGCTCGACGAGCAGGACGGCCGGGTCTCCCGTGACCCGGACGAACAGGAAGATGGTGAGCGAGAGCAGGAGGAGCGAGATCAGCGCGTAGCCGAGCCGCCGCAGGATGAAGCGCTTCACTGGCGCTTGAGCCTCAGGTCTTCGTAGGGGCCGGAGTAGGCGAAGCCCTTGATCAGATCAGCCCCGGGCTCCTCAACACGAGGCCCGACGCCCCAGATGAACGCCAACTCGTAGATGGGCGCGTGGCGCACCTGGTCGTGCAGGATCCGCTGGATCTGATGAAGGAGCGCCTCGCGTCGCTTTGGGTCCGTCTCCCGGGCCTGGCGTTGGAAGAGATCCTCCACCTCGGGGAGCACACCGTAGGAGTAGATCCCGCCCTTCGTGACATAGGCTTCGAGGCGGGTCGCCGCGTTCCCAGATGCGCCGGTGATTCCCACCACGAGCCCGTGGAGCTTCTTCTCCCGCCATGATGAAAGAAACGTCGCGCGCTCCATCGTCTTGATTCGGGTCCTGATGCCCACTGCCTGGAGGTAGCCAGCCAGCGCCTCACCCATGGAGATATAAGGCGGAAACGGGTAGAAGTCGCCGGCATCGAAGCCGTTCGGGTAGCCCGCCTCGGCTAAGAGCTGCTTGGCGCGCTTGGGATTGTACGCCGGCGGGTCGATCCGCAGAGCGAACTCGAAGATCCGGGGAATGATGCTTCCGGTCGGGCGGGAGAAGCCCAGGGTCTCGGCCTGGTTGATGGCTTGCCTGTCTACGGAGAGGCTCGCGGCCAGCCGCACCCGCTGGTCGTGCCACGGGGACTTGGGGTCCCACTGGTCGGGGAAGTCGAGCCAGAAGACGCCGGGGGGCTGCGAGGGGATGAGCTTCAGGTTCGGCGTCCGCTTGACGTCTTCGGCGATGGGGCCGCTCAGCAGATAGACGATGTCCGCCTCGCCCCGCTTCAAGGCCGCGGCGCGCGTCGTCTCCTCGGGCATGCTGCGGAAGACGAGCCGCTTGACACTCGGGGTCTTGCGCCAGTACCCGTCGAAGGCCTCGAGGATGAGCTCCACCCCGGGCGTGAAGCTCACCACCTTGAAGGGCCCGGCGCCGACGGGCGCCTTCTTGAAGCCGTCATCTCCAACTTTCTCCACATACTTCTTTGGAACGATCCAGCCAGCGCCCGAGGCCGAGGTCCCGTAGAAGGTCATGAAGTCGGGCCACGGCTCTTTGAGGACGAACCGCACCCGGCCCGGATCGAGCGCCTGGATCTCCTTGACCTTGTCCTTGAGGAGCTTGGCCGCGGAGCCCTTGTAGCGTTCGAACGAAAACTTGACGTCCTCGGCCGTGACCGGCTCTCCATTGTGGAACTTGGCGACCTTGCGCAGCACGAACTCGTAGCTGAGCCCATCCTTCGACGCCGTCCAGGACTCGGCGAGGCTCGGCGTATTGATGCCCGCGGGCATGGGCTTCACGAGCGCGTCGTGGATCGCGTACAGCATCATGAAGGGCGTGATGAGCGCCTCGGTCTCGGCCGGGTCGAGCCAGCGGGCGGCGAGGGTTACGTGGACGCCCCAGGTCATGGTGCCCTCGGGCGTCGCGCCGGCGGGCGCCGCCGTCGCGCAGATCAGCAGCGCGGAACCGATCACTCCGAGCAGTCGCGCTTTGAGGATCGGGGTCTGCTGTCCTCGCTTGGCCGGCGCCATCAGCACGGCCACTAGGATGGCCGCGAGTGTTCCGGTCGCATCAGATCGTATGCGGGTGGCCATCGCCCCTCCGTCTCGAGGTAGGTCGGGTCCCGGGGGATAGGCAGCGCCTGAAGCGGATCGGCAGATTGGCGTGATTATCAATGCTCCTTGGCAGAAGTCAAGTCCCACGCGAACTTCGACACTGCCGGGATATGAGCGGCGCGGCGGATTATCGACATGCGCATAATCCGCGCTGCGCGGGAGATTTTGAGCGCGTAGAGCAGCACTGACGCCCCCGAGCAAGCACTCGGGGACGTCGTTTTCTATGCGCCCCTGAGCGCCCCCAGCGCTTCTAGGACGCGTGAAAATCGTCTAGACGTGCTCCCCCCTCCCCCCGCGCGTTCTCACGCGCCCTAGAGCAGCCCCGACGCGCAGGCACACAGTAAGCGCATCTCTGCCGGTGTCTTCGGGCGGCGATCCTGCTAAACTCGCGGCACAACGGAGGTGCTCGAATGGAGCAAGCCGCCGAGTGGGCGTATCGAATCGTCATGCTCATCCTGGTAGGTGGGGGTTTATATTTCATGCGCGAACGCCTGAAGACCATGAAAACGACCGTGGACAACCAGCAGACGCTTCTCGAAACGATGGACACAGTGCTCAAGTCCACGGACGAGCGAAACATGCTCGCGCGATTAGAGGCGCACAAGAAGTTCGTTGAGCATGAGAAGGAGGCTGCGGAGAAGAGGCTCGTTGCTAACTTCTCGGAGGAGAAGAGGAAGTTCACTCAATTCACGCAGGACGCGCTGGAGAGCGTCCTAAAACGCTTCACGAAGAACGTCGTTGCGTTTGCGACAAATGCCTTGCCGTACGTTCCACGGAACCGGCGAGGTGAGTTCATCAACTCGCTAGACCTTACACACTTACCGGAGTTGAAGACCTGGTTGGACGAGATTGCATCCAGCGCGCCGGATTTGAGCGTCGGAGGTAGCGGCGGATTCGGTGTTAGTCCCTTCGGCGGGGCTCAGGCACAGCCAGGACGCTCTACCGGGCCGCAAGGTTCTTTCGGCGGGGCTCAGACACAGCCAGGACGCTCTACCGGGCCGCAAGGACCGGGAGCGCCGAGGGATTAGTTCAGGGGTGTATCGCTGCCTCCCCGACACTATCGACCCGAGTGGGCCGAAGGGGAAGTGGGGGAGTCTCCCTCTCGTTACAAAGCAATGCCCCCTTCTTTGGCCAAGGAGTGACGCACAAAGGCGGCCAACGAAAGGAGTCAAGCCATCGTGAGCAAGCCCCGAGATACCCTGAAGGCCGTTGCGTCTGTTGTCTTAGGCGTCTACTTCGTGTCTGTCTTAATTTTCGTACCGTACTACAACTGGCAATTCGCCCGGAGTCACGGCTTCTGGGCATGGATGTTCTTCGGCGAGATCGTGCCGACCGTCAAGGCGGTCGCGTGGCCCTACTTCGTCTTTGTCGCTGACCGTGACGAGGGTGCCGCCAAGAATGTTGGCGAACGCGTCACCGAGTATACCGACAATCAATACGGCTTCGCCTTCCAGTTTCCCTCGGACTGGAAGTTCCTGAAGCCGCCGCCCCCTGAGAACGCCAGCGAAACACGGGCCCTGTTGCAAAGCCCCTGGAAGAGCCACGTGATGGCGCTCGTGAGCCGTTTCGGGAACAGCTTCACCAAAGAACAATTCGAGAACAATCCGCGCCGTGGCGAAATCCTCGCCGACCTGATCGAGCTCACCCTCGATCAGATTTACAAGAAGACGTCCCGCGACATCGGAGCGTCGAGCGTCATCGTGAGGGACAAGCGCGCGCTGCCATCGGACGAGGGGGTCAAGTTTCAGATTTCAACGGGCCACGTCGTCAAGACAGGCGGCATGATCGTCGTCGCTGGCACCCACGCCATTCCGTATGGGAAGGACTACATGGTGAGCTTCGTGATGGTGCATCCCCTCAACCCGAAGGCGACAGTCGAGATCGAGACGATGGACCGGGTATTCACGTCGTTTCACCTCGTCGGAGAACGCCCACGATAACGGCCGGGACGGTCCTAACCTGCCCCTTGGGAGGCGCACAGACATGAAGGCGTGGGCCATCGGGCTGGCCTTCTCGCTGGTCGTCGGGCACATCATCACGTGGCTCTTCGTCAAATGTCTCCGTCGTTGGCTTCGCGCCCCGGAGCCTCAGCCGCGACTATCCCCTGGAAGCAGAGGCATTCCTGCTTGGCTCACTGGGGTAGTCGAGAGGTCTTTTTTTACAGTCCTCGTCGGTCTGCAGGTAGCGGGGGTACCGACGGCGATGATGGCATGGCTCGCAGTGAAATTGGCTACAAACTGGAATCATCCTGATTGGCAGAAGACGCGCGACCTAAGAACGTACGCGTTTTCAGCACTCCTCGGGGGCTTGGTCTCAATGTTGTTCGCATTCATCGGGGGCTTCGTGTGTGCAGGACGATTGTCATTAGATTTCTGACTTCTGGCTCGTGCAGCGGGCCGAAGGGGAAATAGGACACGGTACCTGTGGAACTCTTCATCCTCCTCGTCTGGCTCCTCGGCAGCTCAGTCTGCGGCTATGTCGCGAGCCAAAAGGGCCGATCCGGATTCTGGTGGCCCCTGATCGCGCTGATCATCTCTCCGCTCCTCGCACTTATCGCCATTGCGGCGCTCCCCGCCGTCCGGGACGAGGACGCGGACCGGATCAAAGAACTCGAAGAAGAGGTCAACCGGCTTCGCGGAGATGAATCCACGCGCCCGCCCTGGGCGCGGCCAAAGCCGAAGGATTAGGACGCGTTGATGGAGTCCGAACGAGAGATTTCAATCGACATGGCCGAGGATGAGTGGTCGGCGATCATGAATGAGCCGGACACCGGCGACCATACCCTCAGCGCGGCGGCGCGCGCGGCGTTGTGGAGCGCCGCGCCGGGTGGTGGTATCAACCGGTGGTTCACCTGTTCAGTCCCGATCGCACGTGAGCTACTGCCGTGGTGCGAGGCCGCAGCGGCGCGGTGGGTCGCAGACGATCCTGAGGGGGCAGCGGTACTCGACCGGGCGGCGAAGAACATCCGTTTTGCGCTGTGGAGAGTAGGCGAAGGCCCGCCGCCCTAGCGGGACCACGCCTCGAACCTAGTCGAGCAGCGCTCGCACGTCCCCCGCTGAGAGCCGCTCACGGATCAGCAACGCGCAGGCGAGCAGTTCGACCTGCGGCCACTCTCGGTCGATGAGCGCGTCGGTCTCGGCGAAGACGTCGTCGAGCGAGACCAGGCAGTCGTCGTCGAGATGAGAGAGCGCATGCAGGGCGTTCGTGAAATCGTCCGCGCATTGACAAGTGGGGGTGATGATCGTCGCGAGTTATCGTCGAGGGAGGACAGAGAGCATCGCAACTCTGCGAGGTGAAAGGTTCCGACGATTTGCGTGATTATCGTCGAATCGGGCCTCTTGTCAATGGCTTGGCGGCCGGGTAAGAGTCATCGCGGAGGGACGCCATGACGATCACCGCGACATCGGCCTTGCACACCCCGCTCTGCGACCGACTGGGCATCCGGTATCCCATCTGCCAGGCTGGCATGGGCTATGTCGCCCGGTCCGCGCTGGCCGCCGCAGTGTCCGAGGCTGGAGGACTCGGCGTCTTGGCGGCGGCCCATCACACCCCGGCCGGGCTCAGGGCGGAGATCCGGCAAGTGCGGGAGCTCACTGACAAGCCCTTCGGCGTGGACATTCTCTTCGCGAGTGTGCGGGTTGCCGGCCAGGAGGCCGAGCGGTTCAGCGACGCCGTGCGGGGCTGGGTGGATATCACGCTCGAGGAGCGGGTGCCTGTTCTCGTGGCCGGCCTCGGCAATCCCGGCCCGGTCACGGCCGACGCCCATCGGCTGGGGATGACGGTGATGGCTCTCTGCGGCAATGTGAAGCAGGCACTCGACCACAAAGCCAATGGAGTAGACGTGGTCATCGCTCAGGGGCATGAAGCCGGCGGGCACACGGGTCGGGTCGCGGGGTTGGTGCTGATTCCGGCGGTAGTGGACGCGGTCGCTCCGCTCCCGGTGCTGGCGGCAGGCGGCATCGCCAATGGCCGGGGGCTGGTCGCGGCCCTGGCGCTCGGCGCCGTCGGCATCTGGATCGGCACGCGCTTCATCGCCACGCCCGAGGCCTATTGTCACGACAATTACAAGCGCAAGGTCGTCGCCATCGACGAGGAGGCCACGGTGGTCACGCGCGCGGCCTCCGGCAAGCCATGCCGGCTCATCCGCAATAATTTTACGCGCGAGTGGGAAGGACGGGAGCGCGAGATCCAGCCCTTCCCCATTCAGGGCGCGGTCGTGGGCCGGGAAGCCGGGCTGAGGGCCCGCGAGGCGGGCGACATCGAGAATGGCAATGCCCCGTGCGGCCAGAGCGCGGGCCTGATCCGCGGGATCAAGCCGGCCCGAGAGGTGGTGGAAGCGCTGGTGAAGGAGGCCGAGGAGGTGCTGGCCCGCCTGACTACAAGAGCTTCTCCATGATGATGGTATCCACCCACTTCCCGTCGAGCAGCCCCTGCTCCTTGTAGATGCCGACGGTGCGGAAGCCCAGGCGCTCGTACAGCGCGATCCCCCCGGTGTTGAAGGGAAAGGCCGAGAGCACCATCTTGTGATAGCCGATCTGGCGAGCCAGCTCGATCAAGGCTTCGAGCAGCCGCCGGCCCACGCCTTTGCCCCGCCAGCCCCGCTCCACATAGACGGAGAAGTCGGCCGCGTGATCGTAGGCCTTGCGCGGATTGAACGCGTTCAAACTTCCCCAGCCGACGACCTGACCGTCGGCCTCGGCCACGATCACCGGATGGCGCGAGCCTCGCGCCGCCATCCAGCGGCGGCGCTCCTCGGCCGTCCGCAGCTCGGTCTCGAGCGTCGCCACGCGATCCTCGATGCCCTGGTTGTAGATCCTGGCGATCGCCTCGGCATCGCTCTCGCGCGCCGGCCGCACGGTGAGGTCGGCCATCAGCGCGCCGGCTCGAGCTCGCGCGCGTCGAGCCGTCCCGCCTTCTGCAGGGCCGCGAACTCATCGAGTGTCTTCTGGATGCCGTCCCTGAGCGAGGTCCGCGGCTGGGGCCCGAGATCGCGCTGATAGCCGTGGTCGGCCAGCTCGGACGGGAAGGGGATGGGCTGTTCGACATGGGAGAGCGTGCCCTCGGCGGCCGGCCAGGCCGCCTCGATCATCTTCACGAGATCGGCGATCTTCACCGACTCGCCGTGCAGGTTGTACACCCGGGCGCCGTCCAGCGCCGATTCGACGGCGGCGATGCAGGCGCGCGCCACGTCGTCGGCGTAGATGAGATCGGAGGCCCCGCCCCAGCGGATCTGGTAAGGCCGGCCGAGGACGGCGGCCTTCATCGCGAGGGTGGGATCGGCCGTCACGCCGAAGTCGCGCCCTGGACCATAGACGCTGAGCGGCCGGAAGCCCATGGAGGGAATCTTGTACTCCTCCCAGTAGACGCGAGCCGTCTCCTCATTGGCCACCTTGTAGACGCCGTAATGAGTGGCGGGCTTGGGGGGCGAGTCATCCGTGACGGGGCCCGGACCGTAGAGGCTGGGAGGGCCGAAGACGGCGGCCGAGGAGAAGTAGGCCACGCGCCGGACGCGCCCGCGGTGCGCCTTGGCGGCCTCGAAGACATTGGCCGTGCCGACCACGTTGATCAGGGCGCCCCT
>WNFV01000732.1_pt1 | contig 67308 bp, 65 predicted proteins | sample 5400101 | NCBI WGS metagenome assembly WNFV01 (sample SAMN13153361, study PRJNA577476) | soil metagenome | isolation source: 115 cm soil or saprolite under grassland replicate 1 | place: USA:California | collected 2016-06-15
GGGACCCGTACGCGACGTGCTCTACGACCCCGACGGAGCGGTGGTGCGCGCCCACCTGGTCGCCGAACTGGCCGATCAACTGAACGCGACGCTGCTCGATCCGTCGATCGCGTATCTCAGCTCCGACGGGCCCGGCCGACGCCGTTCGTCCGGGCCTACCGGGTCACCGACGTGCTGCCGTTTTCGTTGAAGCGGCTGCGTACGGCGTTGCGGGAGCGGGGCGTCGGTCGCGTCACGATCAAGAAGCGGGGCTCGGCGCTGGTGCCCGAGCAACTCCGGCGCGACCCGCCCGTACGCCCTGCTGGTGGACCCGCTGGCATGAGCGAAGGCCCCCGGGGCGTTGCCGCGCCGGGGGCCTTCCACGTGCTGCCGGTGTCAGCCGGCGAGTGCGCTGAGCCAGGCCGCGCCGTTCGGCGAGCCGATCCCGGTCACGTCGTCGTAGCCGTCCCGCACCTTGATCGTCAGACCGGAGTCGAAGTCCAACGTACGGAAGCTGACGAAGTAGCCGTCAGAGGCGTCCACGCTGTTGTTGTAGTTGTTGCGGGCCACGCCCATCGGAGCGTCGGGCTGCTGGATGTCGTGGTTCGCCGAGCTGCCCGCCGTCGAGTAGAGCAGCGGGTTGGCGAACCCGAACGTGTGGCCGGCCTTCTGCTGGGCGAGCGCGACCAGGCCGGCGTACAGCGGCGAGGAGAGGCTGGTGCCGCCGATCCGGTACTCGCTGTACTTCGAGGTGCCGTCCGGGAACGCCTGGGTCTGGCCCACCAGGAAGCCCGTGTTCGGGTCGCCCAGCGCGGAGACGTCCGGCACCGTACGCATCTTGGCCGACCGGGCGCCGTTGGCGGTCGCGATCGAGTCCGGCACCACGCCGGCCTGGTATCCGGGCTGCTTGAACAGCCGGCTGGTGCCGCCGCCCGAGCCGCTGGTGTAGTTGCCGGGCGGAGTCGGGCTCCAGGCGCCGTCCTTGAGGTCGGAGCGGCCGGTCTCCCAACCGGTCTCGAACAGGTAGCCGCCGGCTTCGCCGACGCCGAGCGCGGTGCCGCCGACCGCGGTCACCCACGGGCTGACCGCCGGCCAGTCCGGGGTCGCCTTGTCCGGGTTGGCGGTGCCGGCGGTGTGGTCACCGGAGTCGCCCGAGGAGAAGTAGACGCCGACACCGGTCGCCGCGGCCTCGATCAGCGTGTCGTTGAACGGCTTCACGTATCCGGGCGGCAGCAGCTCGGTGGAGAAGCCGTACGAGTTGGTCACCACCGACGCCAGGTGGTTGTCCACGACGTGGTTCATCGCGGCGTCCAGGTCCTGGTAGTTGTTCGGCGAGCCGACGTAGACGATCTTCGCGCCGGGGGCCATGCCGTGCACCGCCTCGACGTCGAGGGTCTCCTCGCCGTACCAGCCCTGCGGGTCCTGGGCCGGGTTCTGCGGGCGCTGGAACACACCGGGCGGCGTGACCTGCTGGAACGTGCTGCTGGTCAGCTTCGGCAGGCCGTGCAGCTCGGAGTACTTGTTGACGTCCTGCACGATCGTCGGTGACGCGTACGCGTCGATGATCGCCACGGTCTGGCCGGAGCCGTCGAGGCCCGAGTTGGCCACGCCGTACGCGCTGCGCAGCTGGCTCGGCACGTAGCCGCACGGCGCCCACGGGTTCGCGTGGCCGTACGCGTCGGGGGCGTGGGTGCCGTCGGGGGTGTCGGTGGTGGCGGTGTTCTTCTCGTTCCAGTACTTCGAGCACGGGGGCGCGTTCACGAACGCCGGCGAGGGCGAGGCGTCCGGCTTCGGCGCGTACGGCTGGATCAGCGCGGACGACTGGTCGAGGCCGACGACGGCGGTCACCGAGCTGGGCAGGCTGGACGGCACGGACAGCTCCGACTCGGGCGCCCGCAGCGTCCTGCCCTCCACCTTGTACGTCCCGAACTTGGCGCCGAACGCGGCGGAGGCCGCCTCGACGGTGCCTTCGGCCTGCACGTACCGGTTGTTGCCCGGGGTGGTGCTGATGTCGAACCCGGACTTGCGCAGCCACTGCTGTACGGCGGACACGTCCGACTTGGACGGCGCGAACTTGTTGCGGAACTCGGCCGGCGACAGGAACTGGCCGTAGTGGCCGGAGCCGGGGGTGGACAGCGCGGTGGCGAGCGCTTCGGCGGCGGACTGGTTGCGCCAGCCGAGATACACCCGGAACCCGACGTTGTCCGAACCGGACGCTTCGCCGACCTTGTTGGACGAGTTCGCCCAGGACGGGACGCTGCCTGGCAGGGCCTGCCGGTCGGACGTGCCGGCAGACGCGTTCTGCGCCCAGACTCCTGCCGCAATCACCAAGGCGGCCGCGGCAACCAACGCCGCGGCACGCGACTTCGTGAGTCGCATTTATGCCTCCGTGGAGGATTTTTCCGATTAAGTGGCTCTACGGCCCCCGAACGGCCACGGGAAAGCTAACCCGTCCGGCGGGGGAATTGCTAGATCTGTTTCGCAATCGACACGCGCGCGGTAACCCGAACGGGGATTCCCTAGGTGCCGACCACGACACACAATGGAGTCCGCTCGTTGCCCTGGCCGAGCGGGTTGTCGGCGAACACCGCCTCGAAGAACCGGTCCGGCCGGTCGCTGGCCTGGCCCATCACGTTGCGGCCGATGTCGTTGGCGTCGATGACCACCACGCCGCGCAGCGTGTCCCTCGCCGGCGCCGGCAGCCCGGAACGCAGCGCTTCGGCGAGCTCCGCGGAGACCTTCGCCGGATTCGCGGGCGCCAGCTTCGCCGACACGTTCGCCGGGTACGCGGAGTATTCGGTGGGGCCGTCGATGGCGCGTACGGCGGGGCCGGCGACCCGGTAGAACCAGCCGCGCTTGCCCAGCGCCTTGCCCACCACGCTCACCGCGCTGGCGAACAGGATCCGGAGCAACCCGACCTCCTGCAGCGCCAACTGCATGGTCCAGGGACTGCCCAGCCCGATGCCGTACGGGGTGCGGACCACGTACCTGGAGAGGGTGCGGGCCCACCAGTTCGGCTTGATCTCCCAGATGAAGTACGACCGGCCCTGCGCGATCGCGACGATCTTCTCGGACACCACGAGATACCAGCGCCTGCCGAAGACGTCCCGACCCGCGTCGGCGGCCGCCTGCGCCAGGCCGGCCACGTACCCGGTGATCGCCTCGGCCAGGTCGTCGCCCTTGGCGAACAGTTCAGTACGGATCGGATACCGCGACCATTGTTCGCCGTCGACCGTGATCTCCAACTGCTTGTCCTCGTTGGGATCGAACGGGCCCTTTTCCGGGGTTTCCACCGGCGCCGGCTCGTTCTCCAGCACGATCCGCGCCCATTGTTCGCTCAGGTACAGCCGCCAGAACCGGTCGGCTCCGCCGTGGTCGCCGTTGCTGGCGATGAACTCCTCGAAGGCCTTGATCTCGGCGTTCGCGTCGACCCACGGCCGGGCCGCGAAAGTGTCGGAGAGGAAGCTGCCGTAGATCCGGTTCTTCAGTCGCATCAGCAGGTCACGGGTCGGCACCAGCGGCGGCGCGTCGTCGACCCTGCCGGTCCTGCGGGCCGCGGCCGCCCACTCGACGTACCCGGCCGGGGTCGCCGCCGGTACGCCCTGCGAGGTCAGGAACTGCCACAGGTCCGCGGTCAACGCGTCCGCGAGCCGGGCCACGTCGGTCAACTCGGCGGTCTGCTGGTCGGAGGCGGTTTGCACGGCGGACTTCTGCGGCGCGGCGACCCGCTCGGCACCGGCCCTGGTCAGCAGCACGGCTTCGTCGGGGCGTACCTGGTCGATGCCGGTGAGCGGGCTGTCGGCGGCGCCGGTGTCGACGTACCGGCGGAGGGCGTCGGGGTCGGGTTGCAGCGGGATCCCGAGGCCGGCCGGGGTCGCGGCGACAGACACGCCGTCGTCGCCGGCGGTCCAGAACAGGCCGTCCGCGGCACCTCGGCGGGCCAGTGCCAGGGCGGACCGATCCGGGTCGGCGACGACCACGGAGTAGTCGCCGCCGGCGGCCAGCAGACCGGACGGGCCCTGCTCCGCGTACCCCTTCAGGAGGGTGGCAGCGTCGACCTCGCCGGCGGCGACCGCCGACAGTGACCCGCTCTCCACCTTCGGCCCTCCGCCCGTCACTACGGGGCTGGCCTCGAGGCGCGCGACAAGGTCGGACACGGTTGCTCCTTCAGCGGTCGACGGGGGAGAAGTCCCAGGAGTGCGGGTCGCGGCTGACCAGGTGCCGCGGCGGGTCGCCCAGCGGTGGCGGGATCGTACGCCACTTGGAGATCACCACGATCCGGAAGTCGGCCGAGCTGTAGACCTCGCTGGAGATATGCGCCGGGTCGTGTTCGTAGCGCGGCACCGCGGACTCGCACACCCAGGAGAGGAGGTCGGTGAAACCCTCGGGATGGGCTCGCGCCTCCCACATCCGCACAATCACGGGCTTCACCCTAGCCAGCCGACACGCTGATCGTCGTCACGGGAAGTGCGGAATCGGCGGGGAGGTCCAGCGGTGAGGCCGCGACGCCCGACTCGACCAGGTGCGCGCCGAGTGCCGCGACCATCGCGCCGTTGTCGGTGCAGAGCTTCGGCCGGGGTACGCGGAGCCGGATGTTCGCCGCCTCGCACCGCTGCTCCGCCATCGCCCGCAGCCGCGAGTTGGCCGCCACGCCCCCGCCGATCAACAGCGTGTCGACGCCGTGTTCGCGGCACGCGTCGATCGCCTTGCGGGTCAGTACGTCACACACCGACTCCTGGAAGCTGGCCGCGACGTCGGCGACCGGCACCGACTCGCCGGCCCGTTCCCTCGCCTCGACCCAGCGGGCCACCGCGGTCTTCAGGCCGGAGAACGAGAAGTCGTACCGGTGCCTTTGCAGGTCCCGCGGGCTGGTCAGACCCCTCGGGAAGTCGATCGCGGTGCGGTCTCCGTTTCGAGCTTCGCGGTCGATCGGCGGGCCGCCCGGGAACGGCAGGCCGAGCAGCCTCGCGACCTTGTCGAACGCCTCGCCCGCCGCATCGTCGATGGTCGCACCGAGCGGCTTCACCCCGTACGCCAGGTCGTCAATCAGCAGCAGGGACGAGTGGCCGCCGGAGACCAGCATGGCGAGCGCGGGCTCCGGGAGCGGGCCGTGTTCCAGCCGGTCGACGGCCACGTGGGCGGCGAGGTGGTTGACGCCGTACAGGGGCTTGCCCGCCGCCAGTGCATAGGCTTTCGCCGCCGCCACACCGACCAGAAGGGCGCCGGCGAGCCCGGGGCCGGAGGTGACCGCGACCGCGTCGACGTCGCTGAGCCTGACTCGCGCCGTGTCGAGGGCGCGCTCCATCGTGGGCGCCATCGCCTCCAGGTGCGCCCGGCTGGCCACCTCGGGCACCACGCCGCCGTACCGGGCGTGACTGTCCACACTGGATGCGATCGCGTCGGCGAGCAGGGTGCTGCCGCGTACGATGCCGATGCCGGTCTCGTCGCAGGAGGTCTCGATGCCGAGCACCAGCGGCTCGTCTGTCACGTGGTCGCCTCGCTTCTGATCATCGTGAGCGCGTCGGTGTTGCTGGGCTGGTAGTAGCCGCGCCTGATGCCGGCCGGGGTGAAGCCGTACCGCCGGTACAGATTCTGGGCCGGCTCGTTGTCGGCCGCCACCTCCAGCACGATCCGGCGGGCACCGTGTCGCTCGGCCTCCTCGAGCAGGTCGACCAGCAGCGCCTCGCCGATGCCGCGGCGCTGGTGGTCACGGCGTACCGCGATGTTGCAGACGGTGGCCTCGTCGGGGGAGAGGACGGCGAGGCCGGCGTACCCGAGGATCTGGTTGTCCTCGGTCGCGATCCGGTAGTAGTGGCCCTGCGCCAGCTCGCCCCAGAACATCGCCGCTGACCACTGTTCGACGCCGAACAGGTCGTCCTCGATCGTGAGCACCTCGGGGATGTGCCACCACCGCAGCTCTTCGATCACCACGGGTGACCAGACTAGTCGCGCTGCGGGTTGGCACGAATCCGGGAGCAGACGCGTGGCGTGCCGCGGCAGAGTTCTGGGTGTCGCGATGAGCGGCGGGGGGCGAGCCGAGCGGGGGATCAGGCTCGAAGCGCGGTGGCCGGCCCGATTCGGGGGGATCGGGCCGGCCACGGTCGTTGTCAGGCCAGGGCGGCGAAAAGCTCTTCCAGACGTCGCTGCCAGGCCGCGAGCGCGGTCGCCTCCAGCTCTGTCAAACCTTCGGGCAGCTCCTGCGTGAGTACGATCCGGTGCCCCGCCTTCGGGTCCACGGTGATCTCCCACCGCACCCGCCCCCGGGGCTGTCCCTCGTGGAGCCACTCGTACTCGAGGACGTGGTTCGGCTCGACCTCGGTGACCTTTCCGGCTGCTGTTTCGGGGACTGTGGCGGGTTCCGGTGGAGTGGCTCCGACCTGCGGCTGGTCGCCTCCGGTGAGGGTCGCCCAGATTCGTTCCGCTGGTCGCCAGACCAGGTCGCGGGCGAACCGGATCAGGTGTTTGTCTCCAGTGTGATGCACCTCGCCCTGGGAGAGGCCGAACCGATCCAGGTACGCCTCCATCTGCGCGAACATGTTCTCCGGCGGCTCGGACGCCCGGCCGTCGAGCCGAGCGGCCAGCCCGTCCAGGCAGGTGTCCCAACCGGCCGCGTTCCGACCCGCCGCCAGTACGCCACCACCGGACTCGTCGATCGTGTGGCTGAACAACAGCCGGCAGCCGTCGCCGTCCGCGATCAACTCGAACCGCAGTACGTCGTCCTGCCAGCGGTAGGCGAAGACCTTCGGCGGGTCGTACTCGAGGATCTCGCCCGTGGTGTGCTGACCCTGGAGGTCGAATCGCAGCTCGGTGCCGTCGGCGGTGCCGTCGTACGCGACCTCGGCGGGGAACCAGTGCTTCAGCTCGGCCGGCTCGGTGATCGCCTGCCACACCTTGTCCGGTGCGTGGCCGAGCCGCCGCTCGAACCGCAGGACGGCCTTCCCGCCGGTCGTCTCGAGGGTTGCCCAGGTGCGTGCCATCATCTCTCTCCTCGGTCTTCTGATGTGGTGTCGAGGCGGCGCTCCAGCGCGTCGAGCCGCTCCTCCCAGAACCTCCGGTACGGCGCCAACCAGGCGTCGACCTCGGCCAGCGGACCGGGGCGCAGCCGGTACCAGCGGCGTTGCGCGTCCTGGCGTACGTCGACCAGGCCGACGTTGCGCAGCACCCGCAGGTGTTTCGACACGGCGGGCTGGCTCAGGCTGAGGCTGGCGACCAGGTCACCGACGGGGCGTTCCCCCTCGCGCAGCATGTCGAGGATCTGGCGACGTCTCGGCTCGGCGAGCGCCTCGAATGTTGATGCCATACCAGCAATATAACCGCTACGGCATATACGTGCCACTCGGGTACGGGTCAGCGGAGGACGGGTTTGCGGGTGCCCGGGAGGGTGGCGTCGGGGCGGCGTAGGTAGAGCGGGGTGAGGACCTCGGTGGGGGCGGCGGCGCGGACCCGGTCGGCGGCGAGCCGGGCCAGGGTGAGCGGGTCCGGGTAGCGCGGCTCGTCCGCGACCGGCACCGCGAGGACCTCGGCGTAGCGCACTGCTCCGTCGCCGAGCGCACGGACGATGCCGAGCGCCTGGAGCTGCCGGGCCACGGCGACCGGTTGGTCCACGGCGGGGTCGGTGATCGGCGTTCCGGAGTCGTACGCCCGCCAGTAGATCTCGCGGCGTCGCGCGTCAGTGGCGGCAACCAGCCTGCCGGGCTCGGCGCTCGCGGCCCCGATCCCGTCCAGCGAGCACACCCCGTAGGTCGGTACGCCGAGCGCCTGGCCCATCGCCGTCGCGGTCACCAGCCCGACCCGCAGCCCGGTGTACGGCCCCGGCCCGACCCCGGCGACGATCGCTTCCAGGTCCGGAGGGCGGATGCCCGCCTCGGCCAGTACGCCGGAGATCTGCGGAGTGAGCAGTTCGCCGTGTGCACGGGCGTTCACCGTGGCCCGCGACGACCGGATCGCGACCTCGGAGGGGCCGACCTCGGCGAGCGCTGCCGTCACGGCGGGTGTGGCGGTGTCCACGACGAGTACGTACACAGCTGGTCAGCCTATTTCAGCCACTGCCAGGCGATCGCGGCGGCGGCGACCAGCCCGACCAGGCCGAGGTACGCGAGCACCAGGCGGGTGTCTCGCAGTGCGCACCTGCTGGTGGTGAGGCCGGCGCGGCGGGCCCTCAGGTAACCGGCGAAGCCGAGCGCGGCGAAGCCGAGGACGGCGTACGGGCCGAGCAGCCACGCGAGCAGGGCCACGGTGGCGTACACGCAGAGCCGGAGCGGGTCGTAGGGGGCGCCGTTCACGGGGTGACCAACGGCAGTGAGCGGCGGGGGTGGGAGGCCACTGCCGAGAGGCGGGTGGCGGCTAGCGGGGACCAGGCCTGTACGGCGCAGAACGGAGCGCACTGGTCCTGGGCGGGGCTGCGTGTCGCGACGTGGACGCAGCACTGGGTGAGGCGTTCCTCGATCATCGTGTGGACGTCCATGAACGGTTTCACCGAGATCCGCTTGACCCGTTCGCCGAGCAGTTTCCGCAGCCTGCGGCGGCGTCCGGGCAGGGCGCCCGAGGCGAGTGTCAGCAGGGTCTGCAGGCCGAGGTCGCAGGTTTCGCAGATGTCCCGCCAGAGGTCGCCGATCGACGGGTGGGACAGGCTGCTCTGCTCGCTCAGCAGTCCCAGCAGGGATTCTCGGACGGCCGCCGTCATCTCGCGAGGAAGCTCGGTGTCGGCGATCCGGTTGGCGACCAGGCCGAGGTGCTGTTTCAGCTGGTCGTGGCCGATCAGGCCGACCAACGAGCGCCACCGGCCGGCGTCGTCGCGGATCAGGTAGCCCACGCTGCAGCAGTGCGGGTGCGAGCACGGCAGCGCGGTCAGGTCACGCCAGCTCACCAGTCCGTCGGTCTGCGGGTCGAGTCGGGCCAGGGTGCCGGTGTGGGTCAGCCGGCGCATCGGGTCGACGCCCGCCGAGCGGCCCGAGCCGAACACCGGCTGCAGTGACACGCCGCCGACGTAGGGCGTGTCGAGGGCGACCCGGACGACGTCGCCGATCTCGTGGTCGTTGACGCCGAGCGAGGCGGTCATCACGAGGGTGGTGAAGATCTGCCGCTCGGAGAGCCGGGTCAGCGCCGCCGACTTCAAGGCCCGCAGGTCGGCGCCGCGGTGGTGCTTCGACGACTCGGCCGACGAGCCGTCGTACTGCAGGTAGATCTCGACCCGCTCACGGTGGTCGGTGAGCAGGTCCAGCAGCTCGGCGTCGCGGGCGATGCGTACCCCATTGGAATTGATCAGGATCCGGGTGATCGGGCGGGAGGTCAGCTCCGACAGCAACCGGGGCAGCTCCGGGTGGATGGTCGGCTCGCCGCCGGACAGCATCAGTACGTCGATCCGGCCGTTCTCCCGCGCCAGCCGCTGGTCCACACCGGCCAGTACGTCGGCCACCGGCACCACGCCGTCGAGGTCCGGCGAGGAGTCCGTGAAGCACGTGGGGCAGCGCAGGTTGCAGGTCTCGGCGATGTCCGCCAGCAGGATGCAGGTGTGCTGGGTCTGCGCCTCCGGCAGCCCCCGCAGGTACGCCGACGGCACCGGATCGAAGTTGCCGGGCGTGTCCGGGGTGTGCGCCTTGGTGGGCGCGGTCCACTCCTCCAGGTACGACAGGATCTCCGGGTTCTCGTCGTAGAGGGTGCGGATCATGCCGTGGTCCGGGCAGCCGCGTTCCAGCCAGATCCGCCCGTCGCGCTCGGCGAGCCAGCCGGACAGCCGGCGTACCTGCGCCAGGTCGGTGTCCGGGCACTGTGGGCAGAAGGCGTTGACGTACCGGTGGATCCGGTCGCCGCGCAATGGCATTCCGGGCGATGGCATTCCGGGCGATGGCATTCCGAGCGGTGGCATGCCGGCCATCACCAGTAGCCGTTCTGGGTGAGGCCGGTGCACAGCCCGCCGGTGGCGATGGTCATCAGCGCCCAGCCGCACATCAGCCCGACGCCGATGCCCCGGGCGATCGGCGACTTCACGAAGCACAGCCCGCCGCCGACCCCGAACGTGATCAGCGCGAGCACGATCGCCGCCAGCCACCGGCCCTCGCCGCTGCCGAGCAGCGACAAGACCACCACCAGGTCGATCGGTACGAACGCCAGGACTCCGACCACCGCGAAGGCCGCGAAAGCGCAACCGGTGGCGTTGCGGTTCAGCGGCGGTGGGTAGACCGGCGGCGGGGTCGGCGGGTGCCGCGGCGGCTCTGGTGGTGGCGGTGGCGGCGGACCTGGCGGTTGGGTCATCGTGCGGCCTCCCATTCGGGCGTACGCCCGACCAGTTGGTCGTACACCCCGTCGCGGTACTGGTGCACCAGGCGCCAGGCCAGCAGGCCCAGGCCCGGTATCAGGAACCACTGCGGCCTCGTGAGATCCAGCCAGACCGGCTCGTTGGCCCGGGTGAACTCGACTCCGAACCGGAACACCGCGTAGCCGGCGAGATACAAGGTGAACAGCTCACCCGGTCGTTCCAGCCGGGGCTTCGCCCAGTAGAGGGCGGCGAACATCGCGAGCTGGAATGCGATCTCGTACAGGAAGGAGGGGTGCATCGGCAGGCCGGCGACACACCCGGCACACTCCGGTACGGAGGCCGGCGCGTGGATCCCCCACGGCAGTGACGTGGGGCGGCCGGGCGCCTCCGTCAGGAAGCAGCCGATCCGGCCGACCGCCATCCCGAGCGCCACCGCGGGCGCGAACAAGTCCCCGGTCGGCACCCGGTGTCCGATCAGCCGCTTCGCGATCAGCACGCCCGCGTACGCCCCGGTGAGCCCGCCGAGGATGCTGCGGGCGCCGAACTCCCACGCGTCGATCAGCGACGGGTTCAGGCGCGGGTCCAGATGCGGCAGCAGGCCGGACAGCCGCATCCCGATCGCACCGCCGACCAGCGCGCCGGTGACCGCGACGATCGTCTGCTCGGTGAGCTGCCCGCGGCTGCGCGCCTCCCGGAAGAACACCACCGCGGCGACCGCCACGCCCAGCGCCACGAAGCACCCGTGGGTCGGCACCGCGACCTCCCCGAACGGGCTGTCGAACCGCCAGAGCACCGGGTACACGGCGTCACCCTAATGGCTTTCCACCTGGTACGAGCCGCACGTCGCCTCGGCGTGGCGGCTCCCAGGTCTACCGGATCAGGTAGTCCCGGCAGATCGTCGCGGCCGGCTGGTGGCGTACTCCGGCGACCGGCCAGCCGGTGCCGTACGCCGTTCCGCGCGTTAGAGTTGCCGGCCGTCGCGGGACACGCCTCCGGGGGTCAGATGAGCAACGATTACGTGCACGGATACTCGGTGAAAGAGGGCCTTCGGCTGGGCGACCAGGCCAGCACCCTGACCGAGTTGCTGCACTCCGATACCCGTTACGCCCCAGGCAGCCGGGTGCTGGAAGCCGGTTGCGGGGTCGGCGCCCAGACGGTGATCCTCGCCGCGAACAGCCCCGAGGCCGGATTCACCTCCGTCGACGTCTCCGCCGAGTCGCTGGCCGCGGCCACGGAGCAGGTGCGGCATGCGGGCTTTGCGAACGTGACCTTCGAGCAGGCCGACATCTTCGACCTGCCGTTCGACTCGGGGCACTTCGATCATGTCTTCGTGTGTTTCGTACTGGAGCATCTGGCGAATCCGGACGCGGCGTTGTCGGCGTTGCGACGGGTGCTCAAGCCCGGTGGCTCCCTCACGGTCATCGAGGGCGACCACGGATCGGCGTACTTTCACCCCGACAGTGCCCACGCTCGCCGCGCCGTACAGTGCCTGGTCGATCTCCAACAGCGGGCCGGTGGTGACTCGCTGATCGGCCGCCGCCTGTACCCGCTGCTGGTCCAGGCCGGCTATCGGGATGTCGCCGTGTCGCCGCGCATGGTGTACGCCGACGCCAGCCGTCCGGCGCTCGTCGACGGCTTCACCCGCAAGACGTTCACCGCCATGGTGGAAGGAGTCGGCGCCGAGGCCGTCGGTCAGGGCCTGATGGACGAGGCGGACTGGGCGGCCGGCGTACGGGATCTGTACCGCACGGCGGAAGCGGACGGGACCTTCTGCTACACGTTCTTCAAGGCCTTCGGGTCGAAGTAGCCGTTATCCCAAGGCGGTGTCGTGCGGGTCGGCGAGCCGACCGATACTGGTTCCATGGCGATACGTCTGGGTAGCGTCGTGATCAACTGTGCGGACCTGGAGCTGATGACGCAGTTCTGGGCCGCCGCGCTGGATCTGACGCCCGGCCCGGTCGGCGACGACGGCACGTTCCGGGTGCTGGACGGTCCCCGGGTCAACGTCTCGCTGCAGGTCGCGCAGACGCCGGTGACCGCACGCGACCAGATGCACTTCGACCTCTACACCGACGACCAACCGGGCGAGGTACGCCGCCTGCTCGACCTCGGCGCGAGCTACGTCCGGCACCACGAGGACCCCGACGACGACTACGTCGTGATGGCCGATCCCGAGGGCAACCAGTTCTGCGTGTGCGCCGTCGCCAAGCCGGGCTGACTCAGCCGAGGGTGGCCAGCCTGGCGGGCCAGTCGCCGCCGTGGCCGATCAGGTCCGCGGTCCGTACGTCGTCGTCGGCGGAGCGGTCCAGGCGTACCTCGAGCCAGGTGTCGGCGAGTTGTTCGACCAGGCCGCCGCCCCATTCGACGACGGTGACCGACTCCTCGGTGTCGGCGTCCAGGTCCAGGTCGTCGACCTCCGCGACCCCACCCAGCCGGTACGCGTCCGCGTGCACCAACGGCGGTCCGCCGTCCCGGCGCCGGTGCACCCGCGCGATCACGAACGTCGGACTGGTCACCTCGCCGACCACCCCCATCGCGTCCCCGATCCCCTGCGCGAACACGGTCTTGCCCGCCCCCAGCGGACCGGTGAGCACCACCAGGTCGCCGGCGCGCAACAGCATCCCGACCGCACACCCGAGCGCCCGGGTGTCCTCCGGCTTCGGCAATGTCCAACTCACGGCAATGTCCAACTCACGGCAATCTCCAACTCACGGCAGAGGTCCAACTCACGGCAGAGGTCCAACTCACGGCAGAAGTCCAGGTCACGGCAGAAGTCAGGTCGCGGCGGCGGGATCGGGTCATTGGGCGCGGCGGCGGCGGAACAGGCGTGGCCGGCGGCGGGCCCGCCGGACCAGGGACAGCCGCTTCGTGGCGTACGACTGACGCGCCCGCTGCAGCAGCGAGACCAGCCGCGCGGTGACCTCCTCGTGGTATTCCATGAGCGCCACGTGGCCGCCACCCTCGATCACCACGAGTTCCGAGCCGGGCAGCAGCCGGGCGATCTCCTCGGAGTGCTCCTGGGGCGTGATCAGGTCCTTGTCGCCGCCGATCACCAGTGCCTCGATCCCTTCGAGGGCTGCCAACGCCTCGTGGCGCAGGTGTTCGAAGAGGGTACGCAGATAGCCCACGATCACGTCCACGCTGGTACGGGCGTTCATCTCCTCCACGTACGACACCAGGGCGGCGCTCGGGGATTCGCTGCCGAAGCCGTACCGCCGGGTGAGCAGCCAGGCGAGGTCGCTGGAGACGCGACGGGCGCGCTCCACCATCGTGGGCGTGAGCCGGTTGACGCCGGTGAGCACCGGCATCAGCGGCCGGCGGATCCGGGCGATCACGTCGGGCAGCCCGAAGTTGACCTCGTCGAGGTTGCCCGCGGAGCTGTTGAGGAACGCCACGCCGACGACCCGCTCGGCGAACAGGTCGGGGTGCTCCTCGGCGAGCGCCATGATCGTCATGCCGCCCATCGAGTGCCCGACCAGCACCAGCGGGCCGTCGGGGGCGACCGTCTCGATCACCTGGTGCAGGGCCTGGCCCAGCGTCTCGAGGCTGTACTCGCCGGCCGGCAGCCGATCGGAACGGCCGTGGCCGGGCTGGTCGTAGAAGACCATCCGCAGCCGCGGCTCGGCGAGCCCGGTCAGGTCCCGCCGCTGGAAGTGGAAGGTGCCCATGTCCAGGCAGAACCCGTGTACGAAGACCACGGTCAGCTCGGCGTCTCCGGACGGGTCGACCACTTCGACGTGCAGGTCGACTCCGTCGACTTTCACGGTGCGCTGCTCGTCGGCGGGCAGCTCGCCGAACGGCTCGTGGGCGTACGGGTCGGGGACGTTGCGGGTGCGGCCGACGACGTACCGTTCCAGCGCGACTCCGGCGGCGACGCCCGCCGCGGCCAGGCCGACCACCGCGCCGGCCCACCCGGCGCGCTTGGCCAACCTGCCCCTGCGGTCCGGCTCAGTCACTCTGCCTCCCGGTTCGCGACTGCGGGGCTCGCAAGCTCACTCCTCGCGCTCACAGCGTCTCCCCTTGGTACGTCCTCGGCACCCGCGGCCCGACCCTGGTCACGATCTCGTAGCTGATGGTGTCGAGTACGTCCGCCCAGTCGTCCGCCGTCGGCTCGCCGTCGTCGCCCGGCCCGAAGACGGTGGCGACGTCGCCGGCGTGCACCTCGTCGTCGCCGACGTCGACCACGAACTGGTCCATGCAGACCCGGCCCGCGATGGTCCGCCGCTTGCCGCCGAGCAGCAGGGGCCCGCGGTTGGTGGCGGAGCGGGTGATGCCGTCGGCGTACCCGAGCGGGATCACGGCGACATTGGTGTCGCGGGGCGTGGTGTAGGCATGCCCGTATGACACACCCGCCCCGCCGGGGACCCGCTTGGCGAGCATCACCCGGGCCCGCAGCGTCATCGCGGGACGCAGGTCGCGGGCGGTCGGCCAGCCGGGGATCGGGGACAGGCCGTACACGGAGATGCCGGGGCGTACCAGATCGAAATGGGCTTCCGGCAGGGTGAGCGTCCCGGCCGAGTTCGCCAGATGCCGGTACGGCGGCCGCACCCCGTACCCCGCGGCGGTCTCCAGCGCCTCGTGGAAGACCGCGATCTGGCGGGCGATGGTCGGGTGACCGGGGGCGTCCGCGTACGCGAAGTGGCTCCAGATCCCGACGATCTCGATCGAGCCGTCGGCCGCGGCCTTGGCGGCCGCCTCGACCAGCGCGGGCCAGTCGGCGATCGCCGCGCCGCCCCGGGTGAGCCCGGTGTCGACCTTCAGGTGCACCCGCGCGGTCCTGCCCGCCTTCCGGCCCGCCGCCACGATCTCCCGCAGCAGGGGTACGTCAGCCGCCGAGAGATCCACGTCGGCGGCGACCGCGCGGTGCAGCTCGAGCCCGGGGGTCAACAGCCAGGCGAGCACCGGGACCGTGATGCCGGCTTGGCGCAACCCGAGCGCCTCGTCGATCGTGCAGACGCCCAGCCAGGTCGCGCCCCCTGCCAGCGCGGCGCGGGCGGCGGGGAGCATGCCGTGGCCGTAGCCGTCGGCCTTCACCACGGCCATCAGCTCGGCACCGGACTTCGGCATCAACAGCGCCACGTTGTCCCGGATGGCGGCGAGATCCACTCTCGCTTCGGTCTGCCACATGGCCACCAGCGTACTAATGAGTAGGAAAGCTCAGCGCTGGCCGATGTCGCGTACCACATCGCGGAGCGCCGTCATGACCTGCTGTGCGGCGACCGGCCCGTACGCCGCGGCCTCGCGCCCCGCCAACCCGTGTACGAAGGCCCCCGCCAGCGCCGCACGCTCCGGCGGCACCCCGCCCGCGAGCAGCGAGCCGACGACTCCGGACAACACGTCGCCGGTGCCGGCGGTGGCCAGCGCGGGTGAGCCGGTCGGATTGGCGTACGCCTTCCCCTCGGGGGTGGCGACGATCGTACGGTCGCCTTTGAGCAGCACCACGACGCCGAGCCAGTCGGCCAGGTGCAGCGCCGCGGCGACCCGCCCGGAATTGTTCGGTTTCTCGCCGCCGAGCCGGGTGAACTCCCGGTCGTGCGGCGTCAGTACGGTCGGCGCCCGCCGCCGCGCCAGCCAGCGCTTGGGATCCTCGGCCAGCAGCGTCAGCGCGTCGGCGTCCAGGCACACCGGCACCGGGCTGGCCAGCACTCCCCACAACTCCTGCCGCGCCCGGTCGTCGGTGCCGAGTCCCGGCCCCGCCACCCACGCCTGCACCCGCCCCGCGTCGGCGACCCGCTCGGTCACCACCGCCTCCGGCCACCGCAGCCGTACGTGGTCGGCGGCGGCGCCGGCGTACCGGAGGAACCCGGCGGGGCCGGCGAGCGCACCGCCGACCGAGAGCACCGCCGCTCCGGTGTACCCGGGCGATCCGGCCGCGATCCCGACCGCGCCGCGGGTGTACTTGTCGTCCTCGGCCCGGGGCCGCGGCCACCAGGTCGCGATGTCGGACGCGTCGGGGACTTCGACCGCGGGCTCCGGGGTCAGGTACGGCGCGAGCCCGATGTCGACCAGCTCGACCAGGCCGGCACGGGACGCCGCGGGCCCCACCACGAGCCCCGGCTTCAGGCACCCGAACGTCACGGTCACATCGGCTCGTACGGCCGGGCCGTCCGCGGTGCCGGTGTCCACGTCGATCCCGCTCGGTACGTCCACCGCGACCGTGGTGACGCCGGACAGGGCCTCGACGATGCCGGCTGCCTGGGCGCGCAACCCGGGTTTGCCGCCGATGCCGACGATCCCGTCCACCACGAGATCGATCCGCTGGGGAAGGTCGTCGGTCGCACCCATGACCCGGCCGCCGGCGCGGCGCAGTGCCCCCAGTCCGCCCTGGTGGGCCTTCGCCGGTGAGAGCAGCAGCGCTGTGACGGCCGCGCCGCGCTGTGCCAGCCTGGCGCCGGCGTACAGGGCGTCGCCTCCGTTGTCGCCGGACCCGACGAGCAACAGGACTCCGGACCCGTACACCCGGGGGAGTAGGAGCGCACAACGGCGCGCGAGGCCCGCCGCGGCGCGTTGCATCAACGTGCCCGGGGGCAGTTTCGCCATGAGTGCGGTCTCGGCTTCCCGGACCGCCTCGACCCGCCACGCGCCGCGCATGTCAGTCGCCTTCCGCGACGACCATCGCCGAGGCGATCCCGCCGTCGTGGGACAGCGACAGGTGCCAGCGGGTGATGCCGAGTTCGGTCGCGGCGGTGGCGACCGTGCCGGAAACGGTGAGCCAGGGCCGGCCGTCCGGGTCGTTGACCACTTCGCAGTCGTGCCAGTGCAGCCCGACGGGCGCGCCCAGCGCCTTCGCCACGGCCTCCTTGGCCGCGAACCGCGCTGCGAGCGACTCCGGCGAACGCGGATTGCCCTTCTCGGTGGTGAGTTCGGCGGCGGTGAACAGCCGGTCGGCGAGCATCGGCGTACGTTCCACCGCCTTGGTGAACCGCTCCACCAGCACCACGTCGATGCCGACTGCGACGATCATGGCTCCACCCTAGTAATCGGGTCGGCAGTAATCGGCTCGGCCGTTACCAGAACGGCCGTTCGCGGATCGGCGCCTGCTCGGGGATCGCATGCAACCCGTTGAGCAGCCGGAGCCAGAACGCGAAGATCAACACCAGCGCGACGCCGGTGAGCAGCGGCGGAGCCGCGTACCGGAGGGCGCCGTCGAGGTCCCGCTCGCGCAGCGTGTCGAGCTTGTCGGTGGCGAGCAGCCACGCTACGCCCAGCGTGAACGCGGAGACCGCCATCGCGTACAGCCACAGCACGATGCCCTGCGGCAGGGTGCTCAGGCCGGCGAGCAGTGTCTGGCCGAAGTTCTCGAGCACCAGGCCGGACACCGCCTGGATGATCAGCGCCTCGCCGAGCCGGTAGTTGTACCACCACAGCGACACGCCCCAGCCCACCGCCCACGCGGCGTAGATGCCCAGGGTGATCAGCAGATGCGGGACCAGTTGCGGGTGCAGCAACGCCGTCTGGTCGTCGCCCTGGGCGTACTCGGCGATCCAGGTGAGCAGCTCGCGGGTCAGCCCCGCCAGCACGATCAAAATCCCCAGAGTGGTACGCGGACCCAACGGCAGCCGCGCGATCCGGGCCCGCAGCGGGCGCCGGAAAATGAACACGACTGCGAACACCGAGTAGATCGCGAGCGGGCCGAGCAGCAACGAGACGGCAGCCGTACCGAGCAGGGTGGCGGTGCCCGCAGGCGAGTCGAGGAACTCCTCCGTGCGTACCGCCCAGGCGCTGTCCAGGATCCGGTGCGGCGGCGCCAGCTCAGCACGCGGTGGCGCGTCGTCGGCCGGCTCCGCCGCGGGCCGCGAGACCTTCATGCTGGCGGTACGCCGCCGCTTCACCCCACCTGGCTTGGCGCCCGCCACAGGGGCCGAGTCCGTCTGCTCCCCGGCAGGCTCGTCGTCCTGGTCGGGCGTTCTGTTCTTGTCGGGTGACGTGGTCTTGCTGGACGGGTTCGGCTTGTCGTGCGCCTCGGCGGCGGCTGGGTCGTCGGCCGGTGCGTCCGGGGGCGGCTCCGGGGTCGGTGCGCCCACCTGGTGCGCTGGTTGATCCTTGTCGGATGCGGGAGCGCCTGAATCTACGGTCACCCGCCCATCCTGCCGTACGCCCGCCGGTCCGTGGACCCAGGAGAGGACGGGGTGTGCGTACCAGACGGATCCTGCTCGGTACGGGCGGCGGCCCGACCCCGAAACGCACGCCGCGACGTCGGACCGGGGGCGTACGGTCCGGGCATGGCAATCGAACCTCGGCTCAATCTGGTGACTCTCGGCGTCTCGGACGTGGCCGCGTCCGAGCGGTTCTATACGGCGCTGGGGTGGACGGTGGCGGTCTCCGACGGGGACGACTTCCGGCTCTTCGATCTGGCCGGGGCGTACCTGGCCCTGTTTCCCGCGACCGCGCTGGCGGAGGACGCGGGGCTGGAGGGTGCAGCACCGCCCGACGGGTTCCGTGGCGTGAGCTGCGCGATCAACCTGGAGAGCGTGGCCGCCGTCGACGCCGCGTTCGCACATGTCGCGGAGATTGGCGGGCGGATCGTCAAGCCGCCGCACGAGATGTTCTGGGGCGGCTACTCGGGCTATTTCGCCGACCCGGACGGGCATGCCTGGGAGATCGCGTACAACCCGAGTTGGCCGATCGGGGAGGACGGGCGACCGGTCATCCCACGGTGATCGGGCGGCGTACGCTCACCGGCCATGGTGATCTGTGTGTACGGCGCCGGAAGCATCGGCTGTTACGTCGGCGGCCGGCTCGCGGCAGCGGGTAGCGACGTGGTCTTCGTCGGCCGGGAGCGGCTCGCGAAACAGATCACCGGCCACGGGCTGACCATCACCGACTGGCGCGGCGCCGAGCTGCACGTTCCGCACCCCCGGTACGAGACCACACCCGACGCCGTGGCCGAGGCTGACCTCGTGCTGGTGACCGTGAAGTCCGCGGCCACAGGCGACGCCGCCGACGCACTCGTCGCGCGGCTGAAGCCCGACGCGGTCGTGGTCAGCTTCCAGAACGGGCTGCACAACGCAGAGGTGCTCCTCGAGCGGCTGGGCGGGCGTACGGTGCTCACCGGGATGGTCGCGTTCAACGTGGTCAACCGGGGTGACGGTGCGTTCCACTGCGCCACGGAAGGCGATCTCGAGGTGCAGCGGCATCCCGCCCTCGCCGGGTACGCCACGGAGTTCGAGCGGGCCGGCGTACCACTGGTTCAGCGGGACGACATGGCGGCGGTGCAGGCGGCGAAGCTGCTGCTCAACCTCAACAACGCGGTCAACGCGCTGTCCGGGCTGCCGCTGAAGGAGGAGCTGTCGCAGCGGGCGTACCGGCGGTGCCTGGCGTTGGCGCAGCGGGAGGCGCTGGAGGTCTTCGATGCGGCCGGTACGACACCGGCCAGGCTCACGCCGTTGCCGCCGAGTTGGCTGCCGACCCTGCTCGGGGTGCCCGACTTCGTGTTCACCCGGCTCGCCGGTCAGATGCTCGCGATCGACCCGTTGGCGCGGTCCTCGATGTGGGAGGACCTGGAGGCGGGGCGTACCACCGAAGTGGATTACCTCAACGGCGAGGTGGTGGCGCTCGCGCGGAAACACGGCACACGCGTGCCGGTCAACGAGCGGTTGGTAGCGCTGGTGAAACGGGCCGAGGCAGGCGGCCGCCGCGACTGGTCCGGCGAGGAGCTGTTCGCCGACCTCGACCGGGCGAAGTCGACAGCTACTCGACGGTGACGGACTTGGCGAGGTTGCGGGGCTGGTCGACGTCGTGGCCGCGGGTGGCGGCGATCTCGCAGGCCAGCACCTGCAGCGGGACCGTGGTCAGCATCGGCGCCAGCAGGGTCGGGGAGTGCGGCACCGAGATCAGGTGGTCGGCGTAGGGGGCCACGGAGTCGTCGCCCTGCTCGGCGACCGCGATCACCTTCGCGCCCCGGGCCTTGACCTCCTGGATGTTGGAGACCAGCTTGTCGTGCAGTACGGCGCGGCCCCGGGGCGACGGGACGATCACGACGACCGGCGTACCGTCGTCGATCAGTGAGATCGGGCCGTGCTTCAGCTCGCCGGCCGCGAACCCCTCGGCGTGCATGTACGCCAGCTCCTTGAGCTTCAGCGCCCCCTCCAACGCCACGGGGAAGCCGACGTGCCGGCCGATGAACAGCACCGAGTTCGACGTGGCCAGCTGCCGGCCCAACGCCCGTACGGGTTCCATCTGGGCCAGCACGGTGGCGATCTTGTCGGGCATCCTGGTCAGCTCGTTGAGCACCGAGCCGACCTCGTCGGCGTACTTGATGCCGCGTACCTGCGCCAGGTGCAGGCCGACCAGGTAGCAGGTGACGAGCTGGGTGAGGAACGCCTTGGTGGACGCGACCGCGACCTCGATGCCGGCGCGGGTGTAGAGCACCGCGTCGGACTCCCGGGGGATGGTCGAGCCCACGGTGTTGGAGATCGCGAGCACCCGCGCCTTCTGCTCCTTGGCGTGCCGCAGCGCCATCAGGGTGTCCATGGTCTCGCCGGACTGCGAGATCACGACCACCAGCGTGGAGCGGTCGAGCACCGGGTCGCGGTAACGGAACTCCGAGGCCAGCTCCACCTCGCACGGGATCCGGGTCCAGTGCTCGATGGCGTACTTGGCGACCAGGCCCGCGTGGAAGGACGTACCGCAGGCGACGATGAAGATCTTGTCGACGTCGCGCAGGTCCTGGTCGGTGAGACGTACCTCGTCCAGCAGGATCTCACCCGACTCGGTGGTGCGCCCCCGCAGCGTGTCCGCCACGGCCCGCGGCTGCTCGTCGATCTCCTTGAGCATGAAGTAGTCGTAGCCGGACTTCTCCGCGGCGGCCGCGTCCCAGTCGACGTGGTAGTCCTTGCCCTGCGCCGGCCGGCCGTCGAAGTCGGTCACGGTCAGCCCGTCGGGGGTGATCTCCACGACCTGGTCCTGCCCCAGCTCGACCGCCTCGCGGGTGTGCGCGATGAACGCCGTCACGTCGCTGGCCAGGAAGAACTCGCCATCGCCCCGGCCCACGACCAGCGGGCTGTTGCGCCTCGCGCCCACCACCACGTCCGGCAGATCCGCGTGTACGGCGAGCAGCGTGAACGCCCCTTCCAGCCGGCCGCACACCCGGCGCATCGCCTCGCCGAGCGAGCTGGCCTCCGTCGGAAGCTGCGCCAACTCGTGGGCCAGCAGGTGCGCCACCGTCTCGGTGTCGGTGTCGCTGTCGAACTCGATCCCGTCGGCCTCCAGCTCGGCGCGCAGCCGGGCGAAGTTCTCGATGATCCCGTTGTGGATCACCGCGACCTTGCCGTCGTACGACAGGTGGGGGTGGGCGTTGCGGTCGGTGGGCGCACCGTGGGTGGCCCAGCGGGTGTGACCGATGCCGGTCGAGCTGCCGTTGATCGCGTGGTCCGCCCCGGCCTCGGCGAGCGCCTTCTCCAGATTGGCGAGCTTGCCGGCCCGTTTCTCGGTCAGCAGTTCGCCGTTGACGATCGCGACGCCGGCCGAGTCGTAGCCCCGGTATTCGAGCCGGCGCAGCCCTTCCAGGACCACGGAAAGGGCTGACTGGGAGCCGACGTACCCAACGATGCCGCACATGATCTGGAGGGTAGCCGAGCCAGGAGAACGGCGGCCCGCCTCGTCCGGCGCCCGACAGCCCCGGTGATCGCCCGGTTGTTTCACGCACGTCTACCGCTCACGAGTACGCCGTTTCGCGCATGCCCTGCTCACCGGCCGCCCGAGAATCGAGCAGCCGGTGAGCAGCTGCGATCCCGACCACAGCGAGAGCCGTCGTGGGCAGGTGCGGACCCCCCCAGGCCGCACCCCGCCCACGGCATCAGAAGAAGGTGCCGAAGAAGTCGCCCCGTCCGCCCGACCCGGGTACGCCGGCGGTGTCCTTCGAGAACCGCTGGGCGCCGGTGTCGGACAGGCCGGTGTCGCCGCCGTAAAACATGGTGACCGAGCCGGTGGGCCGGCCGCGGTCCTCCCAGTCGAAGATCGCTCCGTGTCCGGTGCCCGTACTCGTGGTTTCATGTGTTTGTCATGGACAATTTTCGATATCTCGAACCGTCGCCGGAATTGTCCCGTCCGCGGTTTAGAGCCAATTCATGCAACGTTCCAGGCGGCCATTGAGCCCAATTGGCCCGGTTTACGGAAAACAAAACATCCATCCGGTACGCGAGGCGAGTGTCCACCGTGGCCCGATACGCTGGCGCTGTGACTGATCAACAGCGACCGGCCCTGGAGCCGATGCCGACCGACTGGGAGCGCGCGCTCGCCATCGTGGCCCACCCCGACGACCTCGAGTACGGCGCCGCCGGAGCGGNGTGTCCACCGTGGCCCGATACGCTGGCGCTGTGACTGATCAACAGCGACCGGCCCTGGAGCCGATGCCGACCGACTGGGAGCGCGCGCTCGCCATCGTGGCCCACCCCGACGACCTCGAGTACGGCGCCGCCGGAGCGGTCGCGTCGTGGACCGCCGCAGGCAAGGACGTGAGGTACCTGCTGGCTTCCCGGGGGGAGGCCGGGATCGACGGCGTACCGCCGGTGGAGTGTGCCCGGCTGCGGGAGGTCGAGCAACGACGCAGTGCCGAGCTGGTGGGCGTCTCCGCCGTCGAGTTCCTGGACCACCCCGACGGCGTCATCGAGTACGGCATCGGCCTGCGCCGGGACCTCGCCGCGGGGATCCGGCGGCACCGTCCCGAGTTGGTGCTGGTCGGCAACTTCGCGGACACCTGGCCGGGCGGCGGCTGGAACTCGCCCGACCACCGGGCGGTCGGCCGGGCGGCGATGGACGCGGTAGGCGACGCCGGGAACCGGTGGATCTTCACCGATCTGGCCGACCAGGGGCTACGGCGGTGGTCAGGCGTACGGTACGTCGCGGTCGGCGGCGCGCAGCACCCCACCCACGCGGTCGACGTCACCGACACGTTCGATCTCGCGGTGTCCTCGTTGGAAGCGCACCGGGCGTACCTGGACGGACTCGGCGACCACCCGATGGCGGACGCGCGCAGCTTCCTCGAGTGGGTCTACTCGCTCAACGCGCCCCGCTTCGACGACCGCCTCGCCGCCGCCTTCCAGCTCCATCGCCACTAACCGCGAGTCGGTTGCGCCGATCGAGCCGGGATGCCACGGGTTTGTGGTCAACCTGCTGTCTCCCCGGCCAGGAAACCGCAAAACGACCACAACCCTGCAGCCGCGCCGCGACCCGCAGCCGCGCCGCGACCCGCGGCCGCAGCGGCGGAGTCAGGCGCCGGTGGTGCTTTCGCGGATCACGAGTTCGTGGCCGGCGACCAGCTCGCGGGGTGCGGTGTCACGGTCTCCGGCGAGTCGGTCGGCGAGCAGTTCGACCGCGAGCCGGGCGATCTCGGCCTTGTCGGGCTTGACGGTGCTCAACGTCGGGGTGGCGTACCGGCCGTCCTCGATGTCGTCGAAGCCGACCACCGCGATGTCCTCGGGCACCCGGACGCCAGAACGCAGCAGCGTACGGAGGGCGCCGAGCGCGAGCAGGTCGTTGAAGCAGAACACCGCGTCGGGCGGCTCGGGCAGGTCGAGCAGGGCAGCCATCGCGGCGGCGCCGTCCGCCCGGTGGTACGCGGGGGCCGGCCGTACGAGTGACTCGTCGAACCCCAGTCCCGCCCGGCGTAGCGCCGCCCGGTAGCCGCGCAACCGCAGCCGGGCGGTGACGCCGGAGGCGACCTGCTGGGCGCCGATGGCGGCGATCCGCCGGCGACCCAGCTCGACCAGGTGACTGGTCGCGGCGCGCGCCGCGGCGACGTTGTCCACGACGACGTGGTCGGCGACCAGGTCACTGCCGCCGATCCGCTCACCGAGCAGCACCATCGGGGTGGCGTCGCTGCGGCCGGCGAGATCGCCGGCGGTGAGGGCGAGCGGGCTGAAGATCAGACCGTCGATGAGTTCCCGCCGGATCCCGTCGACCACGACGCGTTCCCGCTCCCGGGAGCCTTCGGTCTGGTCGATCAGTACGGTCCAGCCGCGGGTCTCGGCGGCGGCGACGATGTGCCGGGCGAGTTCGGCGAAGTACGGCACGTCCAGCTCCGGCAGCGCCAGCGCGACGACGCCGGAGCGGGCCGCACGCAGGCTGCGCGCGGACAGGTTGGGCCGGTACTGCAGCTCCCGGATCGCCCGTTCCACCCGGTCCCGGGTGTCCGCCCGTACGTGCAGATAACCGTTGACCACATTGGACACGGTCTTGATCGATACGCCGGCGCGTTCCGCGACGTCCTTCAGTCGAGCCCGCAAGGCCGCGACCCCCTCCCCAACCCTGGCGATCTACATCGTTGCACATTGCCTCTTTACAACGTTGTAACGGCCGAGTAAAAGTAACCCCCATGGAGTCGAACGAGCTGAAAGTCGACATCGTGATCGACCCGGCGCTGCGGGTCGCCGAGGTCAACCGCCGGCTGTTCGGCTCGTTCGTCGAGCACATGGGCCGCTGCGTCTACGGCGGCGTCTACGAACCTGGCCACCCCACCGCCGACGAGACCGGCCTGCGCGGCGACGTGCTCGAGCTGACCCGCGAGCTCGGCGTCACCGTCGTCCGCTACCCGGGCGGCAACTTCGTCAGCAGCTACCGCTGGGAGGACGGCGTCGGCCCGGTCGGTGAGCGGCCGAAACGACTCAACCTGGCGTGGCGTACGCCGGAGTCCAACGCGTTCGGGCTCAACGAGTTCATGACCTGGGCGCGGGCCGCCCATGCCGAGCCGATGATGACCGTCAACCTCGGCACGCGCGGCGTACAAGAGGCGGTTGACCTGCTCGAATACTGCAACTACCCGGCCGGTACGCAGCTGTCCGACCTGCGCCGCAAGCACGGCTTCGACGCCCCGCACGGCATCAAGCTGTGGTGCCTCGGCAACGAGATGGACGGCCCCTGGCAGGTAGGACAGAAAACCCCGCAGGAGTACGGTCGCCTCGCCGCCGAAACCGCGAAGGCGATGCGCCTGGTGGACCCGTCGATCGAGCTGGTCGCCGTCGGCAGCTCCAACTCCGACATGCCCACCTTCGGCGAGTGGGAGTCCACGCTGCTGGAGCACGCGTACGACCACGTCGACTACGTCTCGCTACACCACTACTTCGACCCGGGCAGGCCCGACTTCCTCGCCTCCGGCGTGGTGATGGACCGGTTCATCGAGGACGTGATCGCCACCTGTGACTACGTCGCCGCCAAGCACCGCAAGAAGAAGCGGATCCAGCTCAGCTTCGACGAGTGGAACGTCTGGTACGTCCACCAGTTCACCGAGCCGGCCGACCGTGACTGGCTGCTGCCCGGCGACGAGGCCGCGACGCAGGCGCCGCTCATCGAGGACGACTTCACCGCCACCGACGCCGTCGTGGTCGGTGACCTGCTGATCAGCCTGCTCCGCCACGCAGACCGGGTCACCATCGCCAACCAGGCCCAGCTGGTGAACGTGATCGCCCCCATCCGCACCACACCACAAGGGCCGGCGTGGCGGCAGAGCATCTTCCACCCGTTCGCGTTGACCTCCCGGCTGGCACGCGGCGACGTGCTGCGGGTCGACCCGCGCGGCCCGGTGCACGCCACCGAACAGCACGGCGACGTGCCGACCGTGTCGGCGGTCGCCACGCACGGCGAGGACGAGACCGTGCTGTTCGCCGTCAACCGCGCCGAGCAGCCGGCCGAGCTGCGGATCGACCTGCGCGCCCTCGACGGCTACGAGTTCGCCGGCCACGTCTGTTTGGCCGGCTCGACCCACACCAACACCCCGGAGCACCCGGACCGGGTGCAGCCCCGGCGCGTGCCGACCTCCACCGTCACCAGTGGCCGGGTCACCGTACGGCTGCCGGCCGTTTCCTGGAACGCGCTCCGATTCACCACCCCACCCCACGAGAGGGGCTGAGCACCATGACCGTTTCCCGGCGCGACTTCCTCGGCTTATCGGCCGGCCTGGGCGCGGCCGCCACCCTCGCGGCCTGCTCCAGCGGCGGCACCGGCGCCTCCGGCAGCGGGGCGTCGTACAGCGGGCCGAAGGTCGACCTGAACTTCTGGAACGGCTTCACCGGCGGCGACGGCCCGGTGATGAAGCAGCTCGTCGCGAAGTTCAACAGCGAACACAAGAACATCAAAGTCAAGATGACCGTGTACGAGTGGGCCGCCTATTACCAGAAGGTCCCCGCCGCCGTGGCCAGCGGGAAAGCCCCCGACGTCGGCATCATGCACGTCGACTCGCTCGCCACCAACGCGGCGCGGGGTGTCGTACTCCCGCTGGACGACGTGGCGAAGACGCTCAAGCTGGACGTCGGTGACTTCGCCGAGGTGGTCTGGAACGCCGGCGAATACAAAGGCCGCCGGTACGGCATCCCGCTCGACATGCACCCGCTCGGCTTCTACTACAACAAGAAGCTGATGGAGCAGGCGAAGCTCGATCCGGACTCCCCGCCACAGACCGCGGACGACTACATGGCCGCGCTGGAGGCGCTGAAGAAGGCCGGCATCAAGGGCATGTGGTCCACGCCGTTCCAGTTCACCGGTTCGATGATCTTCCAGTCCCTGCTGTGGCAGTACGGCGGCGACCTGTTCAACTCCGATGTCACGGAGGCGACCTGGGCGGACGCCCCCGGAGTCACCGCGCTGACCTGGATGGTCGACCTGATCCACAAGGGTTACAGCCCGAAGAACGTCGGCCAGGACGCCGACGCGACCGCGTTCCAGAACAACAGGAACGCGTTCAACTGGAACGGGATCTGGATGATCAACACCCTGAAAGAGGTCAAGGGCCTGGAGTGGGGTGTCGCGCCGCTGCCGCAGATCGGCACCGCGAAGGCCGCCTGGGCGGGGTCGCACAACTTCGTCCTGCCGAAGCAGCGCAAAGCCGACAACAACAAGCTGTCCGCGGCGAAGGTGTTCATCAACTGGATCAGCCAGCACTCGCTCGACTGGGCGAAGGGCGGCCAGGTCCCGGCCCGCAAGACCGTGCGGGAGTCGGCGCAGTTCAGCTCGCTCACCGAGCAGGCCGCGATCGGCAAGCAGGTCGATTACCTGCACTACCCGCCCGCGGTACCGGGGATCGGGGACGCGATGACGCCGATGAACACCGCGATCAGCGAGGCCGTACTGCTGAAGAAGGAGCCGGAGAAGGCACTCGCGGACGCGGCCGGGAAGGCCGCCCAGATCCTCACGGAGAACCGCAAGAAGTACCAGTGACATGGCCGTCCGAGCCGATCGAGCCAACGCCTCCACCCGAGACCGGGCGGGCGGTGCCGGTGCTGCCGCCGGCGCCGTCCGTCCGGGTGGGACCCGCCGGCCCCGGATCCGGCGGGTCGGGCGGCTGACGCCGTACCTGTTCCTGCTGCCGTACCTGGTGCTGTTCGGCGCCTTCATGCTGGCCCCGATCGGGTACGGCGTCTGGATCAGCCTGCACGACTGGGACTACCTGCTGCCGGACAAGCCGTGGGTGGGGCTGGACAACTACACGGCGCTGTTCGACTCCGAGTCGTACATCTTCGACGACTTCTGGATGAGCATGCGCGCCACCGGCATCTTCACCGTGGCGAGCGTGCCGTTGCTGGTGGTGTTCCCGCTCGGCATCGCGCTGCTGCTCAACCGCGCCTTCCCCGGGCGGAACCTGTTCCGCGCGCTGTACTTCGCCCCGTACGTGCTGGGAGTGGCGGTGGTGGGCCTGTTGTGGCGCTACCTGCTCGACCCCAACGTCGGGCTCGCCAACTACCTGCTCGGCCTGGTCGGACTGCCGGACGACACCCCGTGGACCAACGGGCTGCCGTGGGCCTGGGTCGGGTTGGTCGGCATGACCGTATGGTGGACGCTCGGCTTCAACGCGGTGGTGTTCCTCGCCGGACTGCAGGACATCCCACGCCACCTGTACGACGCCGCGAAGGTCGACGGGGCCAGCCGGTGGCAGGAGTTCTGGCACGTCACACTGCCCGGGCTGCGGCCGATCATGGCGTTCGTGGTGACCATGACGATCCTCGCCTCGGCGAACATGTTCGGGCAGTCGTACCTCGTCACCAACGGGGCGCCCGGCGACGAGACCCGTACGGCGATCATGTACATCGCCCAGGAGGGGCTGCGCAACTTCCGGATGGGCCACTCCGCCGCGATGGGCTTCGTCCTGGCGCTCTGCCTGGCAGTGGTGAGCGTCGTCAACTTCCGCGTCTTCCGGCACCGGGACTGATCGCCATGCCTGCGCTGAAGCACACCTCCCAGCGACCCCGACTCGCCTGGTACACCGGCCTGGTCGGCCTCTCGGTGATCTTCGTGGCGCCGCTGCTGTGGATGGCGCTCACGTCGTTCAAGGGGCGGGACGAGGCGTACCGGATTCCGCCGACGTGGTGGCCGGCGGAGGCGTCCGTACGGGCGTACCGGACGATCCTCGGCGACGACTCGCAGGCGCCGGTGTTCACCTGGTTGCTGAACAGCCTGCTCGCGGCGACCGGCCAGATGGCGCTGGTGCTGCTGGTGGCCTCGTGCGCCGCGTACCCGCTGGCTCGAATGGATTTCGCGGGCAAACGCGTGATCTTCGGCGTGGTGGTCTCCACGCTGCTGGTCCCGGGGTTCGTGCTGCTGATCCCGAACTACCTGATCGTCGACTCGCTGGGCTGGGTGGACAAGCTGTGGGCGCTGATCGTGCCCGGGGCGGCCAGCGCGTTCGGGGTGTTCTTCCTGCGGCAGTTCTTCCTCTCGCTGCCACCCGACCTGGAGGAGGCGGCGCTGCTCGACGGCGCCAACCACTTCCAGATCTTCGTACGGATCGTGCTGCCGCTGTCGAAGCCGGCGCTCGCCACGTTGGCCGTGCTGTCGTTCCTCGCCAACTGGAACGACTTCATCTGGCCGGTGTACGTCATCTTCAGCCCCGAGCAGATGACCCTGCCGCCGGGGCTGGCGACGTTGCAGGGGGCGTACCGGGTCGACTTCCCGGTGCTGATGGCCGGTGCGTTCATCAGCAGCATCCCGGTGCTGATCCTGTTCACCTTCACCCAGCGGTACGTCATCGAAGGCGTCTCCCGCAGCGGCCTCAAAGGCTGACCGTCCTCTTAGGAGCCACCCATGCCACGGATCATCGCCGTCGCCGCCGCGTCAATGCTGCTCCTGGGCGGGTCGGCGGCAGCCGCTCCGGCGCCCGGTGCCGCCGACCCGACCTACCGCAACCCGATCTCGAAGGACTTCGCCGACACGTTCGCCGACCCGGTGGTGTTCCGCGGCCACGACGGGCGGTGGTATTCGTACGGGACGTCGGATCCGTTGCGGGAGGGCGAGCACACCCCGCACAAGGTCCCGATGGCCGTCTCCGACAACCTGACCGACTGGTCGTACGCCGGCGACGCGTTCTCGGACGCACCCTCCTACGCCGACCCGTCGACGTCCTTCTGGGCACCTGACGTGCGCTACCTCGACGGCCGGTACGTCATGTACTACACGGTCACCGACACCAAGGTCGCGTCCGACTGGGCGGACTTCGCGATCGGCGTCGCGACGGCGCCCACTCCGACCGGGCCGTGGACCCACTCCGACACCCCCGCGGTGGCGCCCCGGCAGGCGCCGGGCGGGGGCTGGTGGGCCACCATCGACCCGTCCGAGTTCACCGACGCCGACGGCCGCAGGTACCTCTACTTCGGCAGCTACTTCGGCGGCGTCTGGGTTGTCTCGCTGTCCGGCGACGGTCTGCGGGCGGTCGGCGAACCGCACCGGGTCGCGATCGACAACCGGTTCGAAGGCAGCTACGTGGTACGCCACGGCGGCTACTACTACCTGTTCGCCTCGTCCGCGAACTGCTGCGCCGGCCCCACCACCGGGTACGCGGTCTTCGCCGGCCGGGCCACCAGCCCACTCGGTCCGTTCACCGATGCCGACGGTGTCTCGTTGAACACGTCCCGAGCCGGCGGCACCCCCGTGGTCGCACAGAACGGCAACACCTGGATCGGCCCCGGTCACAACGGCATCGTCACCGACCTGGCCGGCCAGGACTGGTTCGTCTACCACGCGATCGACCGGCGGGACCCGTACCTGGACGAGCCGTACGGGGTGAACGAGCGGCCGATGCTGCTGGACCGGCTGGACTGGATCGACGGCTGGCCCGCGGTCCGCGGCGGTGCGGGGCCGTCGGAGGACGCGGAGGCGTCGCCGGTGACCGACGGGCCGGTGCACGACGGGTTCGATTCCGGGCTCGACGGCTGGGAGTCCGTCAGCGGCACCTGGTCGGTGTCGTCGGGCACCGTGACCCAGTCCGAGCCGGGTACGGCCGACCGGTTGCTGGTGGCCGACGCGACGGTGCCGGACGACGTACGGGCCGAGACGGACGTACGGCTCGGGTCCGGCGCGAGCGCCGGCGGCCTGGCGGTGCGGTACCGGTCGCCCGGCCACGCCGCGACGGTGCGGCTGGACCGCGACGCGGGCGCGCTGGTGGCGACCGCCGTCGACGGGGCGCGCCGGGCCCGTGCCACCGCACCGCTGCCGAGCGGCTTCCGGTTCGGCGACCACCACAACCTTTCCGCGGAGGTACGCGGAAACCGGCTGGTCGCCGAGGTGACCTCGGCCCGGCAGGGCGACCCGCAGGCGGTGGTGTCACTGACCCTGCCCGCCGGCCTGTCGAGCGGCCGGGTCGGCCTGTCCGCCCGTGGCGCCGGTGCTGAATTCGACAACGCCAGCGCGGCGACCCTGTTCACCCCGGTGACCTCCCGCGCGCCGGTCCCGACGCCGGGTGCGCTGCTGGCGGACTACTCCGACGACTTCGAAGGTGGATCCTTGGGCGACCCCTGGTCGTGGGTACGCGAAGACTCCGCCGCCGTGGTCGGCGACGGCCACCTGACCTGGCCCACCGAAGCGTCGGACCTGGTCGGCACCGGCAACGACGCGGGCGTACTGCTGCGGGACGCGCCCAGCGGCGACTACATCGCGGAAACCAAGGTCACCATCGACCTGGGCGAGGACACGATCCGCAACTACGAACAGGCGGGCCTGGTGGCGTACGTCGACGACGACCACTTCGCCCGGCTGTGCCACGTCGCGATCTGGAACACCCGCCAGGTCGAGTACGGCAAGGAGATGCCCTTCGCCGGGCGGCTGTCCTACGGCGGCAACATCGTCGGACCGCCCGCCGAGACGACCTGGCTGCGGCTGGCCCACCACGTCGACCCGGTGACCGGCGAGCACGAGTACCGTGCCGGCTCCAGCCGGGACGGCGACCACTGGACCTGGGGCGGCGTGTGGACCCTGCCCGCCGACTCGACCCCCCGGATCGGCCTGGTCTCCCACGGCGGCGACTCGCCCCCGGCGACCGCGGTGTTCGACCACTTCCGGGTGTACGCGTCACAGTGACCGGCGCCGGTCGCGTTGCTATCGTCGGCTCGTGGCCGCCGGCTGTGGCGGCGGCTGTCTTCGACCGGTCGTCGAGGGGCGCTGCGACGGATCTGATCCGCCACGCTCGACGCCGGCGTACGGTCCGCCGGACCGCTGGGCCAAGGGCGCCTTCTCACGAGGAGGTGCACGATGGTGCAGGTCGGTCGAGTGGTCGGGCTCTGGCGCTACCCGGTCAAGTCGATGGCCGCCGAACCGCTGGCGGACGCCGACGTGTCCTGGCACGGCCTGGCCGGCGACCGCCGCTGGGCGTTCGTACGCGGTGACCAGGTGCGCAGTGGCTTTCCGTGGCTGACCGTCCGGGAACGCAACGACCTGTGGCACTACCGGCCACGGTTCGCCGATCCCGCCCGCCCCGACGCCTCGCCCACCGTGGTGGACACCCCGGCCGGGGACACGTACGACGTGGTCGACCCGGCGCTGGCCGCGGAGCTGGGCGAGGGGGTACACGTGATCAAGCAGAACCGGGGCGTGTTCGACACGATGCCGTTGTCGCTGATCACGACGCAGTCCGTGGCGTGGGCCGGCGCCCGGGTCGGCACCGAGCTGACAGCCCTGCGGTTCCGGCCCAACCTGCTCGTCGACGCCGGCGACGGCTCCCTGGAGCACGAGTGGGTCGGCCGGGTGCTGCGGATCGGTGGCGTACGGATGCGGGTCGACCAGCGGGACAAGCGCTGCGTGATGATCAACGTCGACCCCGTCACCGCCGAGCGTGACCCCGCGGTGCTCCGCGCGGTCGTACGCGAGTCAGACAGCTGTCTCGGCGTCTACGGTTCCACGGTGGAGCCGGGACGGCTGGCGATCGGCGATCCGGTGACCATCGAACCGTGAGCCGGGGCGTCGCGCCCGGGCCGGCTACCGGTGGTGGGCGAGGTCGGCGTGGTGGTCGACCCCCTCGTGGGCGTGCGGGTCGGTGTGCACCACCGCCGCGGTCAACCTCGGTACGGCATGGATCAGCCGGTGCTCGGCGTCCACCGCGATCGCGTGAGCCTGCGCCACCTTCAGGTCCGGAGCGACGGTGAGGTCGCACTCGGCGCGCAGCCGGTGACCGATCCACCGCAGCCGTACCGAACCGACCCCGACCACGCCCGGGGTCTGGCGCAGGGTGGCCTCGACCCGGTCCACCAGCGCCGGGTCCACCGCGTCCATCAACCGCCGCCACACCTCACGCGCGGCGTCGGAGAGCACCAAGAGGATCGCGGCGGTGATCACCAGGCCCACGACGGGGTCCGCCCACCGCCAGCCCACGGCGGCGCCGCCCGCGGCGGCCAGCACCGCCAACGACGTGAATCCGTCGGTACGGGCATGCAACCCGTCGGCCACCAGCGCCGCCGAGCCGATCCGCCGACCGACCGTGATCCGGTACCTCGCCACCGCCTCGTTGCCGCAGAACCCGACCAGCCCCGCCAGCGCCACCGCCACCAGGTGCGACACCTCGGACGGATGCAGCAGCCGGTCGACGGCCTGGTATCCGGCCAGCACCGCGGAACCGGCGATCACCACCACGATGACCAGCCCGGCGAGGTCCTCGGCCCGCCCGTACCCGTACGTGTAGCGGCGCGTCGCGGCCCGGCGGCCGACCACGAACGCCAGCCCCAACGGCACCGCGGTCAGCGCGTCGGCGAAGTTGTGCAGCGTGTCGCCGAGCAACGCGACGGAACCCGACCAGGCCACGACGCCCGCCTGCGCCGCCGCGGTCGCCAGCAGCACCGCGAACGACACCCACAGTGCCCGCAGACCGTCACGCGAGGTCTCCAACGCGGAGTCGAGCTTCGCCGTGCTGTCATGCGAATGCGGCGTCACCAGATGCCGCAACCGGTGCCGCAGGCGTCGCCCAGTGCCATGGCTGTGGTCGTGTCCGTGGCCCATGTGGGGTTCTCACAATCGGGTTGGTGTGCCGGGCCACCATAGACAGCCGTACCCGAATGCGACAACGCCGCAACTGCCCGTGATGTGCAACAGCTGCCCGGAGTTGGCGACTGCCCCTGGAATCCCGCGAGGGTTAACCCGGCACGTCCCGGTTCGGGTGTATCGCCGGAAACCTCCAGCCAAGTATCGTCACTGGTCAATATCTTGCTTACCGCTTGGTAGGTCAGGGTTCACCCCGGTCGATCAGCATGGCGTCCTCGCCGAAGCGGAGGTCCCCCGAATGCGCGTACCCCCAGTGCTTGCTGCGGTCTCAGGCGCCGCGCTGTGCAGCATCTTCGTCGCCGCGCCACCCGCGCTGGCGACCTCACCCGACGTGCTGGTCAACGAGGTGTACGGAGGCGGCGGCAACACCGGAGCGCCGTACGCCAACGACTTCGTGGAGCTCTACAACCGGGGCGCCGGCTCGGTCAGCCTGACCGGCTGGTCCGTCCAGTACGGCTCCGCCTCCGGTACGACCTGGCTGGTCACCCCGCTGTCCGGGTCGATCGCCGCGGGCAGGCACTACCTGGTCAAGCTGGCCGCGGGCACCAGCGGCGGCGCCGCACTGCCGACGCCGGACGCGACCGGCACCACCAACCTCTCGGCCACGGCCGGCAAGGTCGCCCTGGTCACCAGCACCACGGCGCTGACCTGCGGCGCGACCTGCCACGCCGCCGCCGGCGTACGCGACTTCGTCGGGTACGGCAGCGCCAACGACGCGGAAGGCTCGCCGGCCCCCGCTGCCTCCAACACCACGAGCGTCGCCCGGAAGAACCCGGCCACCGACACCGACAGCAACTCCGCCGACTTCGCCGCCGGGGCGCCCAGCCCGGAGAACTCCACGAGCGGCGGCGGCGACGCGTGCAACTACCCGTCGCCGCGGATCCGCGACATCCAGGGCGCGGCACACGTCTCGCCGAAGAACGGACAGGCGGTCAGCGGCGTACACGGTGTGGTGACGGCGAAGAAGTCCAACGGCTTCTACCTGCAGGACCCGTGCCCGGACAGCAACGTGGCGACGTCCGAGGCGGTGTTCGTGTTCACCTCGACGGCACCGACCGTCGCGGTCGGCGACGAGGTCTCCGTCAACGCCACAGTCTCCGAATACCGCGGCTCGACCGCGTCGAACCTGACCACCACCGAGCTCGCCAGCCCGACCGTCACCAAGCTGGGCACCAAGGCCGTACCTGCCGCGACGGTGATCGGCTCCGGCGGGCGGGTGCCGCCGGCCACGGTGATCGAGAACGACGCCACCGGCGACGTGGAGACCTCCGGCACGTTCGACCCCGCCAGCGACGGACTCGACTTCTACGAGTCCCTCGAGGGGATGCGCGTCACGGTGAACAACCCCGTCGCGGTCGGCCCGTCGAACTCGTTCGGCGAGATCCCGGTGCTGGCGGACAACGGATCCGGAGCGGGCGTACGGACCGCACGCGGCGGGATCGTGCTGCGGCAGACCGATCCCAATCCCGAGCGGATCATCCTGGACGACGCGGTGCTCTCCAGTTCCACCCCGTCCGGCGTCAACGTCGGCGACCACTTCTCCGCCGCCGCGACCGGAGTGATCGACTACGGCTTCGGCAACTTCAAACTGGAGCTGACGAGCGCGATCTCCCGGGTGGCGGGCACCATCAGCAAGGAGACCACCACCGCGCCGAGCGCCGGGCAGATCTCGATCGCCTCGTTCAACGTGGAGAACCTGGACCCGTCCGACCCGCAGACCAAGTTCGACGGGCTGGCCGGCACGATCGTGAACAACCTCAAGGCGCCAGGCATCCTCGCGGTCGAAGAGGTGCAGGACAACGACGGCGCCACCAACAGCACGGTGGTCGACGCGTCGCAGACCTGGTCGAAGCTGATCAGCGCGATCACGGCGGCCGGCGGGCCGGCGTACGGCTACAGGTCGATCGATCCGGTGGACGACCAGGACGGCGGCGAGCCGGGCGGCAACATCCGGGTCGGCTTCCTGTTCCGTACCGACATCGGTTTGTCTTTCGTCGCGGGTACGCCGGGCGACGCGACCACCGCGGTCGGGGTGGTCGCCACCGGCAACACCGGTGACCCGGTGGCGCTGACCCGCAACCCGGGCCGGATCGACCCGACCAACTCGGCGTTCAACGCCAGCCGCAAGCCGCTGGTCGGGCACTTCAAGTTCGGCGGCAAGTCGTTGTTCGTGATCGCCAACCACTGGAACTCGAAGGGCGGCGACGACCCGCTGTGCGGCCACTTCCAGCCGCCGACCCGCTCCAGCGAGACCCAGCGCAACCAGCAGGCGACGGCGGTCGCCGGGTTCTACAACAAGATCAAGGCGGTCGACCCGAACGCCCGGGTCGTCGTGGCCGGTGACCTGAACGACTTCGAGTACTCCAGCGCGGTGGGGAAGTTGACCGCCGCGGGGCTGACGGATCTGCCGGCGACGCTCTCGGACGCGCAGCGGTACACGTACGTCTACGAGGGCAACTCGCAGGTGCTCGACCACATCCTGCTGTCGGCCTCGCTGGCCGCCACCACGTACGGCTACGACGTGGTCCACGTGAACAGCGAGTTGGCCAGCCAACTGTCCGACCACGACCCGCAACTGGTGAAACTCACCCTGCCGTGACGCCTGCTCAGGCTTGTGGCGGCGGGTCGTGCATCGCCGCGATCGTCGGGGACATGAGGACCTTCACCGCCGCAGCGACCGGTATCGCCATCACCGCGCCGACGAGGCCGAGGACGGCCCCGCCGATCAACGCAACCAGCAGCACCGCCACTGCGGGCAGGTCGACGGTGTTGCGCATCACGCGCGGGGCGATCAGATAGTTCTCCACCTGCTGGTACGCGACGAAGAAGATCAGCACGATTACCGCCCCCGGCCAGATGTCCACGGTGAACGCGGAGACGGCGACGCATATCACCGCGCCGAGGGTTGCCCCGACCATCGGGATCAGGTCGGCGATCGCCACGGTCACGGCGAGCGGCAGCGCGAACGGAACGCCGACCAGCTCCAGACATACGAAGGTCGACACGCCGGCGACCAGCGAGATGAGGAGGTTTCCGATCATGTATCCGCCGACCTTGTCGACCACCACCTCGACGATCTCGGTGACCCGCGGGCGCCGCCGGGGCGGGAACAGCCGCACCAGCCCGCGCTCCAGTCGCGGCATGTCGGCCATGAAGTAGATCGCCAGCACCAGCACGGTCAGCGAGGAGGCGAGCGCGCCGAGAAACTTCTGTACGAAGCCGACCGCGCCGCCCGCCAGCCGAGCCGGAAGGTCGGCGGCCAGGCCCGTCAACCGATCGGTCAACTGGTACCTGTCGGTGAACTCGCGCACCGCTCCCGACTCGTCGGACAGTCTGCGCACGTACCCGGGCAGGTCGGCGAACAGCTTGCCGCCCTGCTCGATCGCGGGCGGCAGGATCGACCAGATGAACACGGCGAACAGCGCGACGAGACACAGCACCACGATCGAGACGGCGTACGGGCGGCGTACCCGCTTCCTGATCAACCATCGCACCGCCGGGTCCAGGCTGACGGCGACGAACAACGCGATCAGGACCAGTACCAGGATGCCGCGGACGACGTAGAGCCCGTACCCGACGAGCAGCACGATGAGCACCCCGAGCGTGCCGGCGGCCGCCCACCTGAGGACGAGGCCGGGTGGTACGCGTTCGGCCATCGAGATCGGCGCCGTCGGCTCGCCGCCGTCGTCCACCGGCTTGTCGCCGTCGCCAGCCTCTCGATCAACGCCTGCCATAGCGCACCACGATGCCAGAAGCCCGCCGGTTACGGGGCCGAGCCGACGACGCGTTGCCGTACCTCCGAGGTCAGGGTGTGGATCTGCTCGCTGAGCCGGTGCACCTTCTCGGTGAGGTCGGTGTTGGTACGCAGCAGCTCGTCGATCTTCCGGGTCTCCTCGTAGTGGTGCGTGGCCAGCACCTCGTCCCGCTTGGTGGCGCGGTTCTGGCTCATCATGATCACCGGCGCCTGCAGTCCGGCCGTAGCGGAGAGCACCAGGTTCAACGCGATGAACGGGTACGGGTCGAACTGCCTGTGGTGCAGCAGCTGCCCGAGCACGACCGCGTTCAGCAGCGCCCAGCCGACGATCAGGGCGATGAAGATGAAGATGAACGGCCACGAGCCGCCGAACGACGCGATCCGGTCGGCCACCCGCTCGCCGAGCGTACGGTCGTCGTGCACCTGCCGCAGCACCGGATGCAGCGGGGTGCCGGTGTCCGGTTGCCACGGGTACCACGAGCGGTTCTTCGCCATCACGGGATGCTCCTTCGCCAGCCGGTTCGTCTGGTACGCCATCCTGCCCGTCCGTCGCCGCCGCGCGCATGCGGACGGGGCGGGCACCAGCTGGCGCCCGCCCCGTCCTGTCTCGGTCAGTGCGGTGTCAGCAGGTCGGTTCGCCCCGCTGGGCCGGCACGCTCACCGCGTCCCAGGCTGCCTTGACCTTGTTGAACTGGCCGCAGGTCGAGTCGAGGTTCTTCGCGGCCTGCAGGGTCCACACCCGGTACCTCGGGTACGAGCTGCGCGAGGTCTTCATCAGCATCGCGTTGTACATGATCTTCATCGCGTTCTGTACGCCGATCCCGGTCACGCTGGAACCGTCGCAGGTCGGGCTGGTCGGCTGACCGTCGGTGGGGCTGGAGCCCTCCGCGAGCAGGTAGAACCAGTGGTTGCCCGGCCCGGCCGCGGCATGCACCTCGGTGTGGTCGATCGCCTTCGAGTAGCAGTTCGGGTCGCCGAGCTGCGACGGGTCGTACATGTTGCGGATCGGGCCCTGACCCACCAGGTTGACCTCCTCGCCGACCGTGAAGTCGGGGGTGTCGTACGGCGAGGGCTCGTTGACGTACCACTCGGTGGAGGCGCCGAACACGTCGGCGACGAACTCCTGGGTGCCGCGGCCGGAGATGCCGCCCGGGGTGTGGTCGTCGATGCCGTGGCCCAGCTCGTGGGCGACCACGTCGATCGACGAGATCCACTCGACGGGGTTGGCCTGGTTGTGGCCGATCTGCACCTGGGTGCCGTCGTAGTACGCGTTGACCTGGTTCAGGCCGACCCGGATCGGCCAGCCGCCGCCGTTGCCGTCGAAGCCGTTACGACCCAGCCAGCCCGAGAGCATGGCTTCTTCCTTCTCGGCCGCGAACAACGCGTCGGCGCAGGCGGTCTCCCTGGTGGAGGCCTTGCCGTCGCCCCAGCTGTCGTCCGGGCCGGTGAACGTGGTGTTGTTCGCCGCGTCCTGGCACTTCACCGTGGCGTGGTTCGGGTCCTGCAGCGAGTACGTGCCGCCCGAGGACGTGGTGTCGACGGTGATCGGGTTCGGCCCGTTGTAGCCGGAGTTGGCCGTGCCGTACGTGATCTGTTCCCGCTGGTCCAGCACCTTGCCGGTGAGCGCGTCGACGTACACGGCCTGGCGGGAGAAGTCGCCGTCGGCGTCCTTGCCGGTCACGGCGGTGTCCCACACCAGGCGGCCGGCGCCGTCGGCGTACACCGAGAGGGTCGGGTCGGCCACCGAGGTGACCGTGTCGATCCGCTCGCCGGCGATGTCCTGCGCTTTGTCGGCGCTGATCTTCGCGGTGGTGCCGACCGCGCCGAGTTTCTCGGTCTGCGCGGAAGAGGTGTACGTGACCTTGCCGGCGTTGTCGGTGACGACCACGAAGTCGCCGCCGATCACGGGCAGGCCCTTGTAGGTCCGCTCGTACGCCACGTACTGGGCGCCGGCGCCGGCGATCGCCGGATGGGCCAGGAACCTGTCGTACGAGCCGGCGTGCAGCGCCGCCGGACGGCTCGCCACCAGCGACCTTGCCGCGCTCGAGGCGAGTGAGGCCGCCGAGGCGTGACCCGGGCCGGGATCGGTCGACGCCAGGCTGACGCCGGCGGCGCCCGCGGCCGCGGTCAGTGTGCCCGCCGCGATGACGGACCACAGCTTGTAGGAGCGTTTCACAGTGAGGGGTCTCCTATCGGGAACGCCGGACCTGGGCCCGGTAGCGGAAGGAGATGAATGCCAGAACACCTCCCCAGGTGCGGGGCTCTCGCGGCGGACGTGAGGGGTCGCGCGCGAGATCCCCGGGCCGGAGCGTGGCCCCGTACCGCCGGCGTGGCAAGGCGGCTGGCGTGGATTCGCAACCGCGGGGCGGCAACGGTAGGGAAAACACTCGCCCCGCGGACCGTTTCGCAGCAGGTCTTAAGCAGCGGCTAAGGTCTGGTGCGGATGCTGAGAAATCGATTGCGATGCCGAGGGGAGTCGGTTGTGCGAGTGCTCGTGACGGGCGCCGGGGGAGCGCTCGGCCAGGCCCTGGTGCCGGCCCTGGAACACGACGGCCACGACGTACGGCGGCTCGACTTCCGGCCGCTGCCGGGTGGCAACTTCGTCGGTGACATCCGCGACCGGGAGCTGGTACGCACCCTGGTCCACGGGGTGGAGCGGTGGCGCACCTCGCCGCGCTGCACGGCGTACACACGCCGCACTGGTCGCCCGAGGAGTTCTGGACCACCAATGTGGAGGGCACCCGCACCGTCTACGACGCCTGCCGGGAACGTGGAGTACGCCACGTCGCGCTCGCCAGCAGCGCCGCCGTCTACGGCGTCCCGCCCGCGGCGCCGGGCGAACCGTGGCCCGGGACGTGGCCCAGGGATTCGGCAAGGCGCTGGCACACGTACCAGAGGAAGGTTTTCTGACCTGCAACCTGGTGGGGGACGGGCCGTTCGGGTCGGCAGACGCGGCCGACCTGGGCGCCGATCCGGCGGGCCTGCTGGAGCGGCACCGGCCCGGCATCGAAGACACGGCGGCCGAGCGCGGCGTGGACCTCGCCGAGCAGCTGCGCGGTGGCATCCGGTGGCGCTGCGACCGGGCCCGTACCCGGCTCGGCTACGCCCCGGCGTACGACTTCGACGCGTTCCTCGCCGCGTGGCGCCGCGACGAGACGTGGCCCGAGGTGGCCTCCACCGGGCCTGGCTGGGGCCTGCCCGCGGACACGTAGCGGGCCAGGGCCGGGTTCACTGGTGGAGTCGGGCGGTGTCGCGGAGCTCGGCCGCCAGGCTGCTGGCGGGGATCCCGGGCTCGGCGGTCGGCAGCGCCGGCACGTCCGACTCGGTCGGGGTCTCGGCCTTGGCTTTCGGCTCGGCCTCGGCTTTCAGCTCGGCAGGAGTGGCCCGCTCGAGGAACCGGAGCAGCTCGACCGGGAACGGCAGCACCAGCGTGGAGTTCTTCTCCGCCGCCACCTCCACGACGGTCTGCAGCAGGCGCAGCTGTAGCGCTGCCGGGCTGTTCGCCATGGTGTCCGCCGCCTCGGACAGCTTCTGCGAGGCCTGCAACTCACCTTCGGCCGTGATCACCCGGGCGCGGCGCTCCCGCTCCGCCTCCGCCTGCCGGGACATCGAGCGTTTCATCGACTCCGGTAGCGCGACGTCCTTGATCTCCACCCGGTCGATGTGGATCCCCCACTCCAGCGCCGGACTGTCGATCATGAGTTCCAGGCCCTGGTTGAGCCGCTCCCGGTTGGACAGCAGGTCGTCCAGGTCGCTCTTGCCGATCGTGGAACGCAGCGAGGTCTGCGCCACCTGCAGCATCGCGAACTCGTAGTTCTGTACGTTCACGACGGCGCGGACCGGGTCCATCACCTTGAAGTACACGACCGCGTCGACCCGTACGGTCACGTTGTCCCGGGTGATGCCCTCCTGTGCCGGGACCGGCATCGTGGCGATCTGCATGTTGACTTTGTGGAGCCGATCGACCCCCGGAATGATCATCGTGAGCCCCGGGCCGCGGGTCGCGTCCAGCACCCGCCCGAACCGGAAGACGATGCCCCGCTCGTACTGTCGGACGATCCGGGCGGAGAGCCGGGCGGCCACGGCGGCGGAGATCGCGCCGGCGGCGAGAATCGTGCCCAGAACTTCGAGAACGAACATGACGACCCACCCGCATTCGGACGGCGGAAGCCTTACTTTCGAGCGTACTCGGCCGGGTGTGGCTGGTTGCCTGAGCCGGTGTCCGCCGGGATCGGCCAGCGCGGCGCCCCGAGCTCCCGGGAGATGTTCCTGGCGGCCTCCCGTACGGCGGCGAACACCGACTCGCCGGGTGGCCATTCGGGGGTCGGCACGACGACGCCGATGGCGCCGGCCGGCGCGCCGGACGAGTCGAAGATCGGGGCCGCGGCACCGCACTCGCCGAGCACCGCCTCCTCCTGCTCGGTGGCCAGTCCGGCTACGGCGGCCTCGTCGAGCTGCGCGCGCAGCACCTTCGGGTCGGTCACGGTCTCGCCAGTCATGCTCCGTAGCGCGCCGCGGGCGAGCAGCTCGTCCGCCTGGTAGGGCAGGTACGCGAGGGTGGCCTTGCCCAGCGCGCTGGCGTGGACCGGGATCACGATCCCCAGCTCGGGCATCTGCCGGGTGCCGTCCGGCCGTGGCTCGTGGTGGATGATCAGCACCTCGTCCAGCAGCAGCACGCCGGTCCGTACGGCGTACCCGGTGCGCTTCGCCAGCTCCTCGGACCAGACCAGTACGCGCGACCGCAACTCGAGGGTGTCCAGGTAGACGTTGCCGAGCTTGAGTACGGCCGGCCCCAACTGGTAGCGGCTGGAGTCGCGGGCCTGCAGCACCATGCCGTGCGCGGCGAGGGTCTTGATGATCCCGTGCACCGTGGACGGCGGCAGCTCCAGCCGCGCCGCGATCTCCGACAGGCTGAGCCGGCGCGCCCCCTGGAGCACGCCGAGCACCCGGATCGCCCGGTCGACGGACTGGATCATCCCCATCCTTTCGCCGCGTGGTCGCAGTCTGTGCCGGCCACGTGAACGGCTCTTTACAACAGTGAACCACGGGCGTATGTTCTGAGTCACATTCGACATTATCGAATGACATTCAGAAATTCAGGGCGAGTGCCAGATGACTCGCCGCTGAGAGGCCCGCAGGAGGGCAGTCATGGACAACAGCTCCTTGCCACAGCGGTTGGCCGCCGAACTGATCGGGACCGCCATCCTGGTCTTCATCGGGGTCGGGGCGGTCCCCGCGACACTGATGGTCAACGGCGACGCACCGTTCACCATGGCGGACCTCGGGATGATCTCCTTCGCCTTCGCCGCCGCCGTCGTGGCGACGGTGTACGCGCTGGGGCACATCTCGGGAAACCACATCAACCCGGCGGTGACGCTCGGGCTCGCCGCCACCGGGAAGTTCCCCTGGTCGCAGGTCCCCGCGTACGTCCTCGCGCAGTTGGCCGGCGCGTCGATCGGTGCCGTCGCGATCCTCGGCGTGCTAGGCCAGAAGGCCAGCGACGTCGGTCTCGGCGTCGCCGCGTACGGGGCTGGCGTCGGGGCGGGGCAGGCCTTCGTCGCCGAGTTCGTGGGCACGTTCATCCTGGTGTTCACGGTGTTCGGGGTGATCCATCGCAAGGCGGCGCCGGGATTCGCCGGTGTGGCGATCGGCCTGGTGGTGTTCGGCGCGATCATCCCGGTCGCTCCGGCCACCGGCGCGTCGATCAACCCGGCGCGTACCTTCGGTCCCATGCTCATCCAGCAACTCGCCGGGGGACACGTGAGCTGGGGACAGTTGCCGATTTACCTGCTCGCTGAGCTCTCCGCCGGTGCGGCGGCCGGGCTCGCGTACGTGGTGATCTCCCGTACCGCGGCCGACCGGGCGCCAGCCGACGCCCGCGCCGTGGCCGCCGAACCCGTCGACGTCACCGCCTCGTGAGGAGCACCGCCATGAAGAAGCTGATCAACGATCCCGCGAACGTCGTCTCCGAAGCTCTACTGGGCATCGAAGCGGCGCACCGCGAGTTGCGGGTCGACCACGCGAACAAGATCATCTACCGGGGTGACGCACCGCGGCCCGGCAAGGTCGGCCTGGTCTCGGGTGGTGGGTCCGGTCACGAGCCGCTGCACGGCGGGTTCGTCGGTCTCGGCATGCTCGACGCCGCCTGCGCGGGCGAGGTCTTCACCTCTCCGGTGCCGGACCAGATGCTCGCGGCGACCAAGCTGGTCGACGACGGGGCCGGCGTACTGCACATCGTGAAGAACTACACCGGCGACGTGATGAACTTCGAGATGGCCGCCGAGCTGGCCGCCGCCGAGACCGGCGTCGAGGTCACCTCCGTGGTCACCGACGACGACGTCGCGGTGCAGGACAGCCTCTACACCGCGGGCCGGCGAGGAGTCGGCGTGACCGTACTGCTGGAGAAGATCGCGGGTGCGGCGGCGGAGGCGGGAGCGCCGCTCGGTGACGTGGCCGAGGTGGCCCGTACGGTCAACGCGAACGGCCGCAGCCTGGGGGTCGCCCTCACGTCGTGCACGGTGCCGGCCGCCGGCAAGCCGACCTTCGAGCTGGGCGAGCAGGAGATGGAGCTCGGCATCGGCATCCACGGCGAGCCCGGGCGGAAACGGCTGCCGCTGGCGAGTGCGGCGGAGATCGCCGGCCTGCTGGTCGAGCCGGTCGTCGCGGACCTGCCGTACCAGCGGGGCGACGCCGTCATCGCGTTCGTCAACGGCATGGGCGGTACGCCGCTGATCGAGCTGTACCTGATGTACCACGAGGTGGACCGGATCCTGAAAGGCCACGGCATCACCGTCGCGCGGTCGCTGGTGGGGCCGTACATCACGTCGCTGGAGATGGCGGGGTGCTCGGTGACGCTGCTGCGGGTCGACGACGAGCTGCTGCGGCTGTGGGACGCGCCGGTGAAGACGCCGGCGCTGCGGTGGGGAGTCTGACGATGGGGAGCACGCTCCGCGTGGTCGAGCTGACCGGCTGGGTACGGGAGTTCGCCCGGCTGGTCGGTGAGCAGAAGGAGTACCTGACCGCGCTGGACGCCGCGATCGGCGACGCCGACCACGGCACCAACATGGACCGCGGCATGACGGCGGTGGCCGCCCGGCTGGACGGTGACCCGCCGGCCAGCCCGGGTGCGCTGTTCAAGCAGGTCGGCATGACGCTGGTGAGCAGCGTCGGCGGCGCCTCCGGTCCGCTGTTCGGGACGTTCTTCCTCCGGCTCGGTGCGGCCCTCGGCGAGGCCTCCGAGATCGACCTCGGCAGCCTGGCGTTCGGGCTCCGTGCGGGGCTGGAGGGCGTGGTGGCCCGCGGTCGTGCCGAGCCCGGAGACAAGACCATGTACGACGCGCTCGCCCCCGCCGTCGACGCACTGGACGCGGCCCTCGCCGACGGGCGCTCCCTCGGCGAGGGCCTGCAGTCGGCACTCGAAGCGGCGGAAGCCGGCCGCGACGCCACCGTCCCGATGCTGGCCCGCAAGGGACGGGCGAGCTACCTGGGTGAGCGCAGCGTCGGCCACCAGGACCCGGGGGCGACCACGGTGGCGCTGCTGGTCGCGGCCGCCGTACAGACGCTGGGATGAAAGGGCAGCCGCCATGGTGAGCATCGTGGTCGTGTCGCACAGCCGCCCGCTGGCCCGCGCGGCGGTCCAGTTCGCGCGCGAGATGTTGCACGGGCGCGACGTACGGATCGCGGTGGCGGCGGGCCTCGACGACGCCACGCTCGGCACCGACGCCGTACAGATCCAGGGTGCGATCGAGCAGGTGGACGGGCCGGACGGCGTACTCGTGCTGATGGATCTCGGCAGTGCGGTGCTGAGTGCGGAGCTGGCGCTGGAGTTGCTCGATCCCGACATTCGGTCGCGGGTGGTGTTGTGCTCGGGGCCGCTGGTGGAAGGCCTGGTGGTCGCCACGGTGGCCGCGGCCGGGGGCAGCTCCCTCGCCGACGTGGCCGCGGAGGCCTCGGCGGCGTTGATCGGCAAGGAGTCGCACCTGACCCCCGAGACCGGTACGCCCGCAACGCACCAGGCCGCACCAGCCGTCTCGGCACCGACGGCGAGCGGCACGTTCGTGCTGTCCAACGAGCACGGGCTGCACGCCCGGCCCGCGGCGCGGCTGGTGGCCGAGATCCGGGACCTGGACGCCCGGGTGACGCTGCGGAACCTCACCACCGGCGCGGCGGCGGTGCCGGCGGCCAGCCTCAGCCGGGTGGCGACCCTGGGCGCGCTGCAGGGGCACCAGCTCGAAGTTGCCGCCGAAGGCCGTCAAGCCCGGGAAGCGGTCGACCACGTACTCACCCTCGCGGCACGGCGGTTCGACGAGGCCGCGGAGCCCGCGCCGGTCGCGGTACGGTCCGCGCCGGCTACCAGCGGCCCACTGCCCGCGGCCCCGGGGGTCGCCGTCGGTCCCGCGTGGAGCCCCAAGGTCGCCGCGTTGCACGTCCCCGACGAGCCGGCCGGAGACCCACCCGCCGAGTGGCGCCGACTGCGCACGGCCATCGCCGCGGTACGCCGCGAGACCGCCCGGGTACGCGCCCGCACCGCGCGGGAGCTGGGCGAGTCGGAGGCGGGGATCTTCGACGCCCACCTGGCGCTGCTCGACGACACGGAACTGTTGGACGAGGTGCACCGCGGTATCGACGCGGGCCGCGCCGCCGAGGCAGCGTGGGCCCAGGCGGTACGCGGGCTCGAGACCCAGCTCGCCGGGCTGGCCGATCCGTACCAGCGGGCCCGGGCGGCCGACGTACGCGGTGTGGGCGACCAGGTGCAGCGCACCCTGCTCGGCGTCGCCGCGGGCTTCGACTCGAAGGACGGCGTACTCGTCGCGGAAGATCTCGCTCCCGCGGAGGTGAGCGGGCTCGACTCGACGCGGGTGAAGGGGATCGTCCTCGCGTACGGGAGCCCCACCGCGCACAGTGCGATCCTTGCGCGTACCGCCGGAATTCCGATGGTCGTCGCCGCCGGGGCCGGGATCCTGTCGGTCCCCGAAGGCACGACGCTCGCCCTCGACGGCGGTACGGGCGAGCTGGTGGTCGAGCCCGACGAGGACACGCTCGGCGCGTACTGGGCGAGAAGGACTGCCCGGCGTCAGATCGAGGCCGAGGCGCTGGCGTCGGCGGCGCAACCCGCGCACACCGTGGACGGTGTCGCGATCGAGGTCGCGGCGAACGTCGGGTCGGTGGCCGACGCGCGAGCAGCCCGGTCCGCGGGCGCCGACGCGGCCGGCCTGGTACGTACCGAGTTCCTGTTCCTCGACCGCGCCCAGCCGCCGACCGTCGAGGAGCAGGAGGAGACCTACCGCGCCCTCGCCGGCGCCATGGACGGTCGGCGGCTCACCCTGCGCACCCTCGACGTGGGTGGGGACAAGCCGCTGTCGTACCTGCCGACCGCCCATGAGGCCAACCCGTTCCTCGGCATGCGCGGCATCCGCTTGTCACTGCAGGGCAGAGACCTGCTGCGCGACCAGCTGACCGCGATCTGCCGGGTGGCCCGCGACGCGCCGGTCAGCCTGATGTTCCCGATGGTGTCCACAGTGGACGAGCTGCGCGCGGCGCTCGACGTACTCGACGAGGCCAGCGGCGGCGCGCGGCCCGCCGGGCTGCGGGTCGGGATCATGGTCGAGGTGCCGGCCGCCGCGCTGAAGGCCGCGGCGTTCGCCCCGTACGTGGACTTCTTCAGCATCGGCACCAACGACCTGACCCAGTACACCCTCGCGGCCGAGCGCGGCAACAGTGCCATCGCCCAGCTCGGTGACCCGCTCGACCCGGCGGTGCTGCAGCTGATCGGTGCGGTGTGCCGCGCCGCGGCCGGGCAGGTCGACGTCGCGGTCTGCGGCGAGGTCGCCTCCGACGAGATCGCCATCCCGGTGCTGCTGGGACTGGGAGTACGCGAGCTCAGTGTCGTGCCGGGTGCCGTACCCATGGTCAAGCGCACCGTACGAGAAGTGGACGTCGCGGCGGCCGCCGAGCTGGCTCGCAAGGCGTTGACCGCGCCCGGCGCCGAGGACGTACGGGCTATCCTCGCCGATCATGGTTAGCAGGGTAGGGCTGGGGCTGGCCGCGTTGGGCCGGCCGGCGTACATCAACCTCGGCCGGGAGGCGTTGCCGACCGTACGCACCGTCGACGCGATGCGGGCGGAGACCTGGCGGGTGCTCGACGCCGGGTACGCCGCCGGCATCCGCTGGGTCGACGTGGCCCGCTCGTACGGCCTGGCCGAGGAGTTCCTCGCCGGCTGGCTGGCCGATCGGGGCGTGTCCGATGTGACCGTCTCCAGTAAGTGGGGGTACGCGTACGTCGGCGGCTGGCGTACCGACGCGGACGTGCACGAGGTCAAGGAGCACTCGCTGGCCCGGTTCACCGCGCAGTGGGCGGAGAGCCGGGCGCTGCTGGGTGACCGCATCGCCGTGTACCAGGTGCACTCGCTGACCACGGACAGCCCGGTGTTCACCGATCGGCCGCTGCTGGAGGCGCTGGCCGACCTGACCGCGAACGGGGTGATGGTGGGCTTCTCCACATCGGGGGCGGCGCAGGCGGAGGTCGTGGACCGCGCCCTGGCCCTGCGGGTGGCCGGCCAGCCCGTGTTCACCGCCGTCCAGTCCACCTGGAACCTGCTGGAGCCGTCGGTCGGGCCGGCGCTGGTGCGGGCCCGCCGTGCCGGGGCGCACGTGCTGGTCAAGGAGACTCTGGCCAACGGCCGGCTCGCGGTACGATCGCCCGCCCCGCTGGCCGAGGTCGCCGAGCGGCACGGCGTCGCCCCGGACGCCGTCGCGGTCGCGGCCGTACTGTCCCAGCCCTGGGCCGACACCGTCCTGCTCGGACCCGCCACACCTGACCAGCTGTCCAGCAACCTCCAAGCGTCGGCCGTACGCCTGACCGCCGAGGACCAGCGACAGCTCGCCACGCTCGCCGAGTCCGCCGCGCACTACTGGTCCGAGCGCAGCGCGCTGGCCTGGCACTGAACGGCTGCCACGAGACCGGACAACCGTGATTCACGGTCTCTGGTCGTCGTCGAGTCGGTCATAATGGGCTCATGACCGGCAAGGAGCGACTCCACCAACTCGTCGATGAGCTACCCGACGAGTTGGAAACCCGTGCCGTCGCACTGCTGGAGGATCTCGCCGGACAAGTGCCAGCGCAGCGACGTCGCATGCCCAGTTTCGTCGGTATGGGCCACAGCGGCAAAGGTGATCTTGGGCGCCGCGCCAAGGAGATCATCCGCGACGAGCTAGGCCGCAGCGATCGGTCGTGATCATTGTTGACACCGGCCCGCTCGTTGCCCTTGCCGACGCCGACGATGCCGACCACAGCCGCTGTGCGGACTGGCTGGCTACCAATACGGACGTCTTGTTGGTCCCAGCTCCCATCGTTGCGGAGGTCTGCTATCTGCTCGGCAGTCGCTGTGGCCCAGCAGTCGAGGCGGCTTTCCTGGACGCACTTGCGAGCGGTGACGTGTTCGAGGCGGTGGCTCCGACACCTGCCGACTATCAGCGGATGGCCGAGCTTGTCCGGCAGTACGGAGACCTACCCCTGGGTGGATCCGACGCGGCGGTCATGGCAATCGCCGAACGACTCGGCTGTGTGCAGGTAGCCACGCTTGACGCCCGCCACTTCCACGTCGTCCGCCCGCGCCACGTACCTGCGTTCGATCTTCGGCCGGCGTGATTCCAACACGATCAGGTCGATCCGCCGCGTGGGAATTATCGGGACCATGAGCCTGTGCCGCGCTATTCGGACGTAACCAGGTCAACGTCTTGGCCGGTCAGCAGCGACATCAGCTGCTGGGCGTTGCGCTGGGCGTAGTCGGAGTAGCAGTTGTCTGTGAGCCGGCGAGCGCTGTGCTGACCAGCGAAAACGCAGGTCACCGCTGAGCGGCGGCCTGTGTTTATCGGGACATGGATTCCCGCCCGGTGACGGTCTGTAGGGGTCGCTGCGGTCGCCAGGGTGTCAGTGGCGGCGCAGGTTCGCGCCTTGGGCAGGAAGCGCAGTGCATCCGCGACAATATCTGACCTGCAAAGACGCTCTGCTGTGGAGATCGAATGCCGTTACGTGCTGCCTTCAACGTAGCTCGCGGCCGGTCCGTGTTGTTGCGGTCTCGGTCTCGGTGTCGGCTTCGTGGTTGGGTTCGTGGGTTGGTGGGTGGTCAGCGAACCACCGGAGGGCTTCTCGTACGGCGGCTGCCTGTCTGCGCAGCAACTCCTTGCCGAGTTGGCTGTCGCTGTCGATCACGACGAGTTCGATGCGGACGGTGGGTTCGCCGAGACGGCTTCGGCGACGGCGCGGTGGCTGGGCCGGGACGGATAGCTGGACGATCCTCGCGTGTTCGGGTGTGGTCATGGCCGGCACTCCTCTGATCGCCTCCCGCCCGTTCAACGAAGCGCCTGCCCTGTCGTCGCGTCGAGCTGGGTTGGCGTAGTCCATTGGTTCCGCGTCGGCGTATGCCCATCCGTTCGCTCTCCACCAGCAGGTCCTCACCGTCAACGACGCCGACGACTTCCTACGTCCTCACCCGCTGTGCGGCGGGACACACGGGTTGGTTCATCGCGGGGCGAAGGCGAGGTCTTCGGTCATCCGGGTCTGGCGCGGCAGTTGGGCGGTGAATTCGGCGACCTTCGCGACGAGCCGTTGCGGGCCGAGTTCACCGCGTAGGACCTCGACCCGGCCCGAGTTGTCGCGACCTGCCGTCCACCCGCGGGTACACGGCAACGCCGCACACCTGCCGCCGGAGTCGCCGGACCGGGAGGCGACCGCGCCAGCCTCGGGCGGCAACCCCGATGGCGGCGCTAACGAGCCTGAAGCCGGGTCCCACCTTCGCCGACGAACGGGTGGCGGCGAGCCGGCAGCCGCACCGGTCACGGTTTGGGTCAGCTGCGGCGCGTACCTGCCGGCCGGCTGAGTGTGCGCAGGCTACGATGGCGTCGGCGGGTCGGGCACCCATTCCCCGGTGTCGCCGCGCGCGCCAGTTCGAGGAGGGGTGCCGCAGACGCCCTTAGCCACGGACGTTGACGGTGCCCATCATGCCGCGGTCTTCGTGGTCGAGGATGTGGCAGTGGTAGACGCTGCGGCCGGGATAGTCGGTGAAGGGAATGAGCAGGCGCACCCAGCCTTGGGCGGGGACGAGCACGACGTCCTGGCGCACCCCGGTAGGTGGTGTGCCGGTGCTGGCCGCCGCCACGTGGAACGGCCAGGCGTGTAGGTGGAACGGGTGGTCCATGGGGCTGGTGTTGACCACGGTCCACTCCTCGGTGGTGCCCAGCGTGACGGTCTGGTCGTCGCGCCCCGGGTCGAAGGTGCGCCCGTCGATGGTGAAGCCCATGCCACCCATGCCCATGCCCATGGCGAAGGTGAGCCGGCGCTGCCCGGTCACCGGGCTTTGCGGGACTGTTGGGGCTGGCAGCGTCGCGGGCAGCGAGGATGGCGGCGTGGCGGCCGGTCCGGACACGGTCAGCGTGGCCAGGGTGACCGGGCCGGCGGCTGCCGTGCCATCCCCGTCCATGCCCATGCCGCCGCCCATCATGGCGAGGCTGCCCCGGCTGTAGGGCTCGCCGACCAACCGGTACTCGCCGGTGCTGGCGGGGCGTACGAGCAGGTCGGCCCGGCTACCCGGGGCCAGCACGACCCGGTCCCGGTCTACCGGTGCGGGCAAGAACATCCCGTCGAGGGCGATCTGGTTGAGCGGTTGGCCGTCCAGCCGCAGTGCCAGCACTCGGGAGGTACAGCCGTTGATGACCCGCCACCGCTGCACCGCCCCGGGCGCGGCGGCGATGACGGGCTGGTGCTCGCCGTTGACCAGCACGAGTTCCCCTTCGCGGCCCATCATCGTGGCCATCGCGCTCGGTACGGCGACGCGTCCGGAGCCGTCCAGGGTGGTGTCGGTGACCAGCAGCACCATGTCGTCGGTGACCGGCGGGTCCGGGCCGCCCTCGACCAGTAGCGCGCCCACGAGACCGGCGTAGATCTGGTCGGCGACGGTGCCGTGGTGGTGCGGGTGGTACCAGAACGTGCCAGCCGGGTGGTCGGCCGGGATGGCGATGGCGTAGTCGAAGCCGCCGCCGGGCTCGATGGTGACGAACGGGTTGTCGCCGTTGCCGTGTGGGGACACGTGCAGGCCGTGGGTGTGCAGGTTGGTCGACTGGTCGATGTGGTTGACCAGCCGCACCCGAAGGAGGTCCCCGGGGCGCACCCGCAGTGTCGGTCCGGGTGAGGTGCCGTTGAACCCCCAGGCCGACGTGTCGTGTCCGGCCAGCCGCACACCCGGGGCAGCGGTGAGGGTCACATCGAGCACCCCATCGCGGCTGGCCATCACCGCCGGCTGGCCCAGGGTCTGGCCGGTGCCGGCCGGCTTGAGACGGGTGCCGGCTGGTGCGCCCAGCCCGGTGACCCATCCGGTGGCGCCGACCGCGACGCTGGCTGTGCCTAACCCAAGCAGGGCGAGGGCCCGGCGGCGGCTGATCGGCTCGCGGGTCACGGCAGCAGCTTCCGGCGCCGCTGGTACTCCTCGTCGTCGATCTCCCCGCGCGCATAGCGCTCATCGAGGATCCGCCGCGCCACCGAGCCGGGACCGGGATCGGCCCCGGTCGGGGACGACGGCTGCCTGCCCTGCGCCAGCCGCACCGCGACGTAGCCCACGATCAGCAGACCGACCACGATGAGCACGGGCCACACCCACATCCAGCCCACCGTCGCGCCGCCCATCATCGCCGAACACACTCCCCGGTCTGCTGTCGTAGCACCTGCGGTTGCTGCGTGAGGCAGGACTGGTGAGCGCGGCGCGGCGGGGTACCTGGGTGGACTACACGATCACCGCGGGTGCGCTGCAGCGGCTGCGTGCGGCGCTGCCCGCGGCGGCGGATAGCTGCGCAGGCCCGCTACCGGCCGGGGTGTTGTGATGATCGGCGACGAGGTTGTGCCGGCCGTGTCGGCCGTGTCGGCCGGCGAGGTGGCTGAGCGGCGGGGGGTGCGGGCCGGTTGGGCGTGGCGGGTCACTGCTGTGGGTGTGGGGGTCGGCGCGGTCGTCGGGTGGCTGGCCGCCTATTGGGTGAACGAGCCGTGGTGGGACCTGGTGGTGTACCGGTGGCTGGGTCTGGATCCTGGGTCGCGGCTGGGTTCCGGGGTGCATTTCTTCTTCTTCGACACCGTCAAGATCGCCCTGCTGCTGGTGGGGATCATCTTCGTGGTCACGGTGGCACGCTCGTACATGAGTGTGGAACGCACCCGGGCGCTGCTCGGCGGGCGGCGGGAGGGCGTGGGCAACGTGATGGCGGCCGGGCTCGGCGTGGTCACCCCGTTCTGTTCCTGCTCGGCTGTGCCGGCGTTCATCGGGTTCGTCGCCGCCGGGGTGCCGATCGGGGTGACGTTGTCGTTTCTGATCGCCAGCCCGCTGGTCAACGAGGTCGCGATCGCGTTGCTGCTGGGCATGTTCGGTCCCGGTATCGCCGGCCTGTATGTGGGTGCCGGGCTGGTGATCGCGGTGGTGGCCGGCTGGGTGCTGGGCCGGCTCGGGGTGCAGCGGTGGGTGGAGCCGTTCGTGTTCCAGACCCGCCTGGGTGGGCAGGTCATCGACTCCACCGCCGGGCTGACATTCGCGCAGCGGGTGCAGATGGGCCGGGAGGAGGTCCGTTCCATCCTGGGCCGGATCTGGCCGTACCTGCTGGTGGGTATCGGGCTGGGTGCGGTCATCCACGGCTGGGCGCCGCAGGACTTCTTCGCCCGCTATGCCGGGGCGGGCAACCCGCTAGGGGTACTGGTCGCCGTCGTGGTCGGTGTCCCGCTCCAACGCCGCCGGGGTGATGCCGCTGGTGCAGGCCCTGCACGACAAGGGCCTGCCGATGGGCACGCTGCTGGCGTTCATGATGAGCGTGGTCGCGTTGAGCCTGCCGGAGCTGATCCTGCTGCGCCGCGTCCTCAAACCCCCGCTGCTGGCGGCCTTCGCGGCCGTCACCGCCGCCGGCATCGTCGCCGTCGGATACCTGTTCAACGTCATCCTCGCCTAACCAGTGAGGAGAACCCGATGCTGATCAAGGTGCTGGGCCCCGGCTGCGCCAACTGCCAGGCCCTGGAACGCGTCACCCGACAGGCGGTGGACGCCCTTGGCGTGCAGGCCACGATCGAGAAGGTCACCGACTACCCGGCCATCGCGGGCTACGGGGTGATGTCCATCCCGGCCCTGGTGGTTGACGAGCAGGTGGTGCTCGCCGGGCGAGTACCAAGCCTCGGGCAGCTGCGCGACCAGCTGGCCCCGCTGGCCTCATAGCGGCGCCCGGCGATGAAACCCCACCTACATCACAGCCACGGCCCGGAGCCAGGGCCACGCGGTCGGCTCGGGGCAGCATCTGAGCCGCTGGCTGATCTGCCACGCGATGGGAGCCTGGGGGTGAGATCCACCCGGGCTACGGCGTCCCACGACGGTGCACGCGACGCCCGCGATGCCCTGTGCCGACGCGGCAACGCCGGCACGACGGAGCAGTGGTGGGCACGGCATCTCACGCCAGGGATAGGAAGAGCTTCTCCATCTGTTCCAGGTTGACGGTCTGGTCATGGCCGTCGGCCTGTGCCACGACACACTGCTGTAGACCGCTGGCGATGATTTTGAAGCCGGCCCGGTCGAGTGCCCGGGAGACGGCGGCCAGTTGGGTGACGACGTCGGCGCAGTCGCGGCCGGCCTCCAGCATGGCGATGACGCCCCGGATCTGCCCTTCCGCGCGGCGCAGCCGCTTGACCACATCACCCACGGCGTTCTCGTCGACGTGCATCTGAACCCCTTCGCCTCGCGTATCGACTTCCACTATACGCCCGGGGGTATGTCCTGTTCGGGTGTGAATCGGGCAACAGGCCGGCGGTCGTCGCTTGACGCAGCTCCGGGAACGCGGGCTATGGTGAAACTCAGATACCCCTGGGGGTATGTAGAAGCTTGTTCGGGTGACAGCAACCGAGAGGAAACGCATCGTGGACTTGAAGACATCAGCGGTCGAGATCGTCGCGATCGACACCCCGTCGTTGGGTGACCGCAGCTACCTCGTGCACGACGGCAGGTACGCCGTGGTGATCGACCCGCAGCGCGACACCGACCGCGTCGCCGACGTGGTCGCGGCGCACGGCCTGACAATCACGCACGTGCTGGAGACGCACATCCACAACGACTACGTCACCGGCGGGTACGCCCTGGCGCAGCAGGTGGGCGCCGCGTACGTGGTCAACGCCGAGGACAAGGTTGGCTATCAGCGGCTGGCGGTGCACGACGGTGATGTGCTGGAAGCCGGGCCGCGGATGCGGGTGCGGGTGGTGCACACCCCGGGCCACACGTTCACCCACCTGTCATACGCGTTGGAGGTCGACGGCCGGGCGATGGCGGTGTTCACCGGCGGTTCGCTGCTGTACGGCTCGACCGGCCGGCCGGACCTGCTCGGCGCCCAGCACGCCGAGACCCTGGCCCGGCATCAGCACGCCTCGGCGCACCGGCTGGTCGCGGTACTGCCCGCCGACACCCAGGTCTACCCGACTCACGGGTTCGGCAGCTTCTGCGCGGCCACCCAGGCGCAGGGCCTGTCTTCGACGCTGGCGAACGAGGCGCGGGTGAACCCGGCGCTGACCCAGGCCGAGGAGGGCTACGTCGCCGGGCTGCTGGCCGGGCTGGACGCCTACCCGGCCTACTACGCGCACATGGGCCCGGCCAACGCCGCCAGCCCGGGCCCGGTCGACCTGTCCCCGCCACATGTGGCCGACCCGGCCGAACTGCGCCGGCGCATCGACGCCGGGGAGTGGATGGTCGACCTGCGTAACCGCACCGCGTTCGCCGCCGGACACCTGCCGGGCACGCTCAACTTCGCGCTGCACGACAGCTTCGTGACCTACCTGGGTTGGCTCATCCCGTGGGGCACCCCGGTCACCCTGCTCGGCGAGACGGCCGACGAGGTGGCCGCCGCGCAACGCGATCTGGCCCGCATCGGCATCGACCGGCCCGCCGCGGCGGCCACCGGCAAGCCGGAGGACTGGGCCGGCGGCCGGGACCTGGACTCGTTCCCGACCGCCACGTTCGCAGACCTCGCCGCGCTGCGGGGCGGCCATCACGCGCACCCGGTCGTGCTGGACGTGCGGCGCAACGACGAACGCCGCACCTCCTATGTGGACGGTACCGTGCACATCCCGATCCACGAACTGCCCACCCGACTTGACGAGGTGTCGACCGACCGGCAGGTATGGGTGCACTGCGCCGCCGGCTACCGCGCCGCGATCGCCGCGTCGCTGCTGCACCGCGCCGGACGCGACGTGGTGGCCATCCACGACGACTACACCGCCGCGCACACCGCCGGGCTGCCCATCGTCGTGCAAGCCGCCTGACACCCGACCCACGCTCCGTCACTCCTTGCGAAAGGCGCCCCGTGATCACGCAGCCCCGCCCAGCCCGGCTGGACCCGGCCACCGTTCGAGACTGGCTGTCCGGCGATGACTGCCCACGTCTGTTGGACGTGCGCTCCCCGGCGGAATTCGAGACCGCGCACATTCCCGGCTCGTACAACGTGCCGCTGCACCTGCTGCGCGAACACCGCGACGAGATCAGCCGCCACCTCGACCAGGTCGTGCTGGTCTGCCGCTCCGGCAACCGCGCCGCTCAGGCTGAACTGGTCCTCGCCGAAACTGGCATGACCAACCTCTACCTGCTCGACGGTGGCATCCTGGCCTGGCAGGACGCCGGCGCCCCGCTCAAGCGTGGCCGGGCCTGCTGGGACCCGGAACGCCAGGTCCGGCTCACCGCCGGCACCCTGGTCGTGGCCGGTGTGCTGGGCAGCCTTGCCCTCCCAGGGCTGCAGTGGTTCGCCGCCGCGATCGGCGCCGGCCTGGCCGGCGCGGCGCTGACCAACACCTGCCTGATGGGCAACCTGCTGTCCAGGCTGCCGTTCAACCGCGCCGCCAGCTGCGACGTCGACACCGTCGTGCGGCAACTCACCGACGCCGGGTCGGTGCGCCGATGACCCTCAGCGTCACCCTCGCCGCCGCCATCCTCATCGGAGTCACCCTCGGCCTGCTCGGCGGCGGCGGCTCAATCCTCACCGTGCCCATCCTGGTGTACATCGCCAGGGTGCCGGCCAAAGAGGCCATCGCGATGTCGCTGTTCGTGGTCGGGGTCACCGCCGCGTTCGCGGTCATCCCGCACGCCCGCGCCGGGCGGGTCCGCTGGCGTACCGGCGTCATCTTCGGTCTGGCCGGGATGACCGGCGCCTACGCCGGCGGCAGGATCGCCGAATACATTCCCGGCCAATGGCTGCTGGTCGGCTTCGCGATCATGATGGTCGCCACCGCCGTGGCGATGCTGCGCGGCCGGCGCAGCCGCACCGACCGGCCCGTTCCGCACGAACTGCCGATCGCCCACGTGCTCGCCGACGGCGTCGTCGTCGGTCTGGTCACCGGCCTGGTCGGCGCCGGCGGCGGGTTCCTCGTCGTGCCCGCCCTCGCACTGCTCGGCGGCCTGCCGATGGCCACTGCGGTGGGTACCTCGCTGCTGGTCATCGCGATGAAGTCCACCGCCGGGCTGGCCGGCTACCTGCACAGCGTGCACATCCACTGGGGCCTCGCCCTCGCGGTCACCGCCGCCGCCGTCGCCGGCAGCGTTCTCGGCGGCCGGCTGGCCGGCAGGATCAGCCATGACACGCTGCGCAGAGCCTTCGGCTGGTTCGTCATCGCCATGGCTGCGTTCGTGCTGCTTCAACAGGCACCCACCAGCGCGCGTCACTGGCTCCTGACCACACCGACCGGGTGGGTGGCGCTGGCCGTCGCGGTACTCGGCGGTGCCGGCGCAGGTGTGCTCCAGCACCGACACCAACGCGTCGCCGCGACCGCGTCCACCGACGTCCCACCACCACCCCGTACGCCGGCGCAGGTTGGCTGACCGGTTGCGCCGGTGCGCGGCACGCAACACGTGCCACCAGAGGCCTCACCTCGTGACCAAGCACGCACACTCGTACCCGGAGCATCACATGTTCATGGCTGATTCCCCGGCGCCCGCTGCCGTCCTCGGCGATGCGAGCCAGATCAAGCTGGCGGCACCCGCGATCCGCAGTGCGCAGTTGCGGCTGTCGGGTCGGGTCCTTCCCATGATCAGCTCCGCGCGGATGTATGTGTGCGGGATTACGCCGTACGACGTCACCCATCTTGGCCACGCGGCGACCTTCATTTGGTCCGACGTGGTCGGGTCGGTGCTGCGCATGGCCGGCGTCGAGGTGACAGTCTGCCGCAACGTCACCGATGTCGACGACGTGTTGACCCGCGCCGCCGCTTCGCGCGGCCGCGCCTACGACGAGTTCGCGCTGCAGCAGGAGTCTGTTCGACAAGGACATGACGGCCCTGCGGGTGCACCGCCCGGCCTATGAGCCACGGGCTCGTCACCACGTCACCCACGTCCAGCAGTTGGCCGCCGCGCTACTGGCCACTGGACACGCCTACGAACGTGACGGGAACGTCTACTTCCGCGGCGCGGACATCGTGGAGCGGGCTGGGCTGACCCGGCAGCAGGCACTCGCCCTGTCGGCCGAGTACGGCGACGACCCCGACGACCCGCGCCGCGATGATCCGTTCGACGTGCCGGTGTGGCGGCGGTCGGCGGGCGAACTGCCGGCGTGGCCGAGTCCGTGGGGCACCGGCCGTCCCAGATGGCATGCCGAGTGCGCCGCGATGGCGATGTCTGTGCTCCGCCCCGGCGTCGATGTCCTGGCCGGCGGTGCGGACCTTCGCTTCCCGCATCACGCCTATCAGGCCGCGATGGTTGAGGCGGCCAGCGGGGTGAGGCCGTTCGCCCGTGGTCACCTGCCGGTTGGCGCTGTGCATCAGGGTGGGTTGAAGATGGCGAAGAGCACCGGCAACCTGACGCTCGTTGGCGACCTGCTTCGCGACTATCCGCCCGCTACGGTGCGCCTGCTCATCCTCGACCGGGCGTGGCACGCGCCGTGGGACTACGAGCCGGCAGCCCTCGACGCGGCCGCCCTCACCCTCGAAGGTCTCTACACCGCGGCCGGGCGACCCACCACCTCCGCGGTCGCCACCGAAGCCGTGACGGCCGCGCTGCTGAGTGACCTTGACGTTCCCCGAGCCGTCGCCATCGCCCGCGACGCGGGCGGTGAAGCCGCCAGGCTGCTGCTCCGGGTCCTCGCCCTCGCCTGACCTGACCAGGGTGCCCAACCACGCGTGCCGCAAGCGATCAGTGGTAGCCGTCTCCGGGCGCCAGCAAAGCCAATGCCAGGGCGACGATCGCCGTGAGTGTGGTCGCGGCGGTGATGAGCTGTACGGTGCGTCTGCGTTCGGGGTGGTCTGCGCCTCGGGCGCTTCGGGCGGACAGGTGGCCCATGATCCACACGGCGGCGCCGGCGGCGATGACGAGCGCGCCGGCGATCGTGTTGGTGTGCAGCATCGCGGTGCCGATGGCGATGAAGGAGATGGCGGTGCGGGTCCAGGCCAGGTCGGTGCGTTCGCGGGCGAGGCCGGGGTCGCGGTCTTCGATGTCCTCGCTGGGTGTGGGTCGGGCTGGTGTGGGCATGTCAGCTCCCGGTGGCGGGCGCGAGAAGTGAGAGCACGGCCGCCGCAACGGCCAGGATGGTGATCGTGATCGCGAGGATCCTGGGCAGCATCGAGGTGCCCATCGGTTCGCCCCGCCGCAGCGCCCGCTGGTGGCGGCCCCATTCGAGGTAGCTGGCCACCGAGAGGACGCCGCCGAGGAGGATGAGGGGCACGGCGAGCAGGTGCCGGCCGATCGGGATACCGGGGAACGGCGGCAGGAACTGGGCGATGGCCAGGCCTGCGACGACGAGTGCGAGCGCGGTGCGGTGCCAAGCGAGGAAGGTGCGTTCGTTGGCGAAGGTGAACCGGGCGTCCGGCTCGGTTTCAGTCGGTGGCGGGCCGACCGGCGCCGATGCGGCGGTCGGCTGTGCGCCGTTGCCGGCTACCGGCGGGTGGGCTGTAGGCCGCGGCAGGTCGCTCGCCATTCGCCGACTCCTCCTGTACCGATGAGACGTGCGGTGATCCCGGCTCGGGCGAGTAGGCTGGCGGCGATCGAGGCGCGATGTCCGTTGGAGCAAATCACCCAGACCGGCTCCGTGCGGGGCAGTTCGGCTAGGCCCGCGGGCAGGTCGCCGACGAAGATACGGTGACTGCCGGGAATGCTGCCCCAGCCCCATTCGAGGGGTTGCCGGACGTCGAGCACGACGGGGTTGTCGCCGCGCTGCTGGGCCGCGCAGAGATCGGCAGCGGTCACCACGTCATACGTGTCCAGTTCGCCACCGTGCGCGCGCCAGCGCGCCACCCCACCGGGTAGGTAGCCGGTCATCTGGCTCCAGCCGATCCGTACCAGTTGGGTCGTCGCCTCGGCCAGCGACGTATCCTCCGGGTCGGGCAGCACGAGCAGGATCGGGGTGTCGAAGGGCAGCATCCAGCCGACGTAGCTGGCGAAGCCGGAGTTCAGCTCGACATTGATCGAGCCGGGCAGGTGCGCAGCGGCGTATGAGTCGCGATCGCGTGCGTCGATGACCCAGGCGCCGCGGCGTTGTGCGTCTTCGAACTGCTCAGCCGTCAACTCGGGCGGTTGCGGGAGCCGGCCCAGCACCGGGGGGCCGGCACGGTTGATCGGGGCCATCTGCGCGTAGTACGCGGGATAGGCCATGAGCTCGGCGGACAGTTCGGCGCTGAACCGGGCAAGGTCGGTGGTGCGGACCAGCGGGTTGCGGCGCCGCTCGTCGCGGACGCTGCTGGCGCCGCGGGTGTCCGGCATGGCCGCGGCGCAGAAGCTGCCGGCGCCGTGGGTGGGCAACACCTGCACGTCCTCGGGGAGGGCGGCAAGCCTGGTGATGCTCGCGTACTGGGCCCGGGTCAGCTCGTCGGTGTGTGCCGGGCCGAGCAGGTCGGTGCGGCCGGCGCTGCCGAGCAGGAGGCTGCCGCCGCTGAACACGGCCCGCGGGCTGGTCTCGCCGGCGCGCTGGACCAGCCACGCCAGGTGCTCCGGGGTGTGACCGGGGGTGGCCAGCGCGGTCAGCCGCAGGTCGCCGATGCCCACCTCATCGCCCTCGCCGGCGCGCCGGTGGGCGAACTCGTACCCGCCGCCGGCCGGCAGGACCAGTTCGGCGCCGGTCGCGGCGCGGACCTCGTGCGCGCCGGAGACGTAGTCGTTGTGCACATGGGTCTCCAGTACCGCGCGGATGCGCACGCCGAGGGCGTCCGCGGCGGTCAGGAACCGCCAGGCGTCGCGCTGTGGGTCGACGAGGACCGCCTCGTCACCGCTGCGCAGCAGGTAGCTGGTGTCGCCGAGTCCCGGGGTGACGAAGACCTCAAGATCCATACCGTGTCACCGTCTCCACGCGGTCCGGAAGTGCTCAATTGACTAATTGAACGCTGAAGTCTAGCGTTTGTCCAATGGCAGTCCTATCCGGCCCGGTGTTGCAGCAGACCGCGGCGCGGTTCGCGTTACTGGGCGACCCGACCCGGCTGCAACTGCTGGGTCTGCTGCTGGAGCGCGCCGACTACACGGTTGGCGAGTTGGCGGCCGCCGCCGGTGTTTCCGTGGCCAACGCCTCGCAGCATCTGCGCCGGCTGGAGGCCGGCGGCATCCTCGGCCGGCGCCGGATCGGCAACACGGTGCAATACCGGGTGGTCGAGGCGAGCATCGAGCAGTTGTGCGCGATCGTCTGCGCCAGCGTGCAGGAGCGGGCCCGCGTGCTCGTGCCCGCGGATCCCACCGACTGACACAGGTCCACCTCGACCACACGGAGCTGGTGTCGTGGCAGAGCTACCCGTCATTGCACGGACCATCGGCGTCGGCCCACCGGCCGGCCGAACCGCGGCGTGGGCGAAGGTCATCGACCAGACGAAATGTATCGGCTGCCATGCCTGCACGACGGCGTGCAAGTCGGAGAACCAAGTGCCGCTGTCGGTCACCCGGACCTATGTCAAGAGCGTCGATGTCGGGGTGTTTCCGCAGGCGCGGCGGGCGTTTCAGGTGACCAGGTGCAACCAGTGCGCCGACGCCCCCTGTGTCGCGGCCTGCCCGACCAGCGCGATGTTCGTGCGGGGCGACGGGATCGTCGACTTCGACAAGCAGGCGTGTATCGGTTGCAAGGCGTGCATGGCCGCCTGCCCGTACGATGCGATCTTCATCAACCCGGACGATCACTGCGCCGAGAAGTGCAACTTCTGCGCGCACCGCCTCGAAGTAGGGCTGGAGCCGGCCTGTGTGGTGGTGTGCCCCACCCAGGCAATCGTGGTCGGTGACTTGAACGACCCGGACTCCGAGGTGGCCCGCATCGTGGGCCGGGAGCCGGTGACCGTGCGGCGGCCGGAGAAGGGCACCCGGCCCAAGCTGTTCTACAAGGGCGCCACCGAGTTGACCCTCGACCCGCTCGCGGCCGACCGGCCGCCGGGCGGCATCTACGCGTGGAGTGAGCAGCCGACCGGGCCGCAGGTGATCGCCGCGCCGTCGAGTCCGGGCAACAGCAGTGCGGCCGCGGTGATCTCCTACGATGTGGCGCACCGCGCACCGTGGGACTGGCGGGTCAGCCTGTACACCTGGACCAAGGGCATCGCCGCCGGCGCCTATCTGGTGGCGCTGCTGCTGGTGCTCGTGGGCCGGCTGGGCGCGGACGATCCATTGTGGATCTGGACCGCGCCGCTGATCGCGGTGGTGCTGCTGGCCGTCACCGCCGGGCTGCTGGTGTGGGACCTGGAGCATCCGGAGCGGTTTTTCTACATCCTGACCAGGCCGCAGTGGCGCTCGTGGCTGGTGCGCGGTGGGGTGATCCTCGGCGGGTACGCGGTGGTGCTGGGCGTGCACCTGTTGGCCGGTCTGGTTGACGCGCCCGGCTTGCGCACCGGGGCGGCGGTGGTCGGGCTGCCCCTTGCGCTGGGCACGGCGGTCTACACCGCGTACCTGTTCGCGCAGGCCAAGGCGCGTGACCTGTGGCAGAACCCGCTGCTGCCGCCGCACCTGGCGGTGCAGGCGATCCTGGCCGGCGCGGCAGTGCTGCTGCCGTTCGCGGCCTGGCGCTCCGATGCCATGGCGACCGGCGCGCTGGGGTGGACGCTGGGCGGTGCGGCGCTGGTGCATCTGCTATTCGTGCTCGGCGAGTTCAGCCTGCCGCACGCGACCGCGCACGCCCGGCTGGCCGCGCACGAGATGTCCGCCGGCCGGTTCCGCGGCTTCTTCTGGGCCGGGATCGTCCTGGTCGCGCTGGGAATGGCGGCGCCGTGGCTGGGTGCCTGGCTCGCGCTGCCGGCGCTGGCCGGTCTCGCCCTGCACGAGCACGCCTATGTGCAGGCCGGTCAATCGGCGCCGCTGGCTTAGGAGACAGACATGAGCGGGCTTGACGGGATCGCCACGCGGGTCAGCGCGGCCCGCGCCGAGGCTGAGGCGCGCGGTGAGACGTTCTATCCGGGGCCCAGCCGGATCCACCTGGCGGCGTTCCCGCCCACCGAGCGGTGGGACGACTGGGTGGAACTGGAGTCCACCGACTGGCCACGGCGCACCGAACGGCACTACATGCTGGTGCCTACGACCTGCTTCAACTGCGAGTCGGCCTGCGGCCTGCTGGCCTACGTGGACCGGGACACCCTGCAGGTGCGCAAGTTCGAGGGCAACCCCGAGCATCCCGGCTCGCGCGGGCGCAACTGTGCCAAGGGCCCGGCCACCCTCAACCAGGTCACCGACCCGGACCGGATCCTGCAGCCGCTCAAGCGGGTCGGGCCCCGGGGTGGCGGGGCGTGGGAGCCGGTGAGCTGGGACGCCGCCCTCGACGACATCGCCGGTCGGATCCGTAAGGCCATTGTGGACGGACGACGCAACGAGATCATGTACCACGTCGGACGGCCGGGCGAGGATGGGTTCACCGAGCGGGTGCTGGCCAGTTGGGGGGTGGACGGGCACAACTCGCACACCAACGTGTGCTCCAGCGGCGCGCGGGCCGGCTACCACTTCTGGACCGGCATCGACCGGCCCAGCCCGGATCACGCCAACGCCGCGGTGATCCTGCTGATCAGCTCGCATCTGGAGGCCGGGCACTACTTCAACCCGCATGCGCAGCGCATTATGGACGCCAAGCAGGACGGCGCCAAGCTGATCGTCATGGACACCCGGCTGTCCAACACCGCCACCCACGCCGACTTCTGGCTCTCGCCCTACCCTGGCTCCGAGGCGGCGATCCTCCTCGCGATCGCCGCGCATCTTGTGCGCACCGGCCGCCACGACCGGGAATTCGTACGCCGGTGGTGGAACTGGCAGGACTACCTCGCCGCGGAACACCCCGACGCGCCCCGCACGTTCGAGGCGTTCGAGGCCGCCTTCCTGGACCTGTACGCCAAATTCACGTTCGCGTTCGCCGCCGCGGAATCCGGCGTAGCGGAGCAGACCATCGCGCAGGTGGCCGAGACCGTCGCCGGCGCCGGCAGCCGGCTATCCACCCACACCTGGCGGTCCGCGGCGGCTGGCAACCTTGGCGGCTGGCAGGTCGCCCGAACCCTGTTCCTGCTCAACAGCCTGCTCGGCGCGGTGGCCACCCCGGGCGGCACCTACCCCAACGCGTGGAACAAGTTCGTGCCCCGCCCCATGTACACCCCACCGCATCCGGCGGTGTGGAACGAGCTGACCTGGCCGCTGGAGTACCCGCTCGCACTGAACGAGCTGTCGTTCCTGCTGCCGCACTTCCTCAAGGAGGGCCGCGGCAAGCTGGACGTGTACTTCACCCGGGTCTACAACCCGGTGTGGACCAACCCCGATGGGCTGTCCTGGATGGAGGTGCTCACCGACGAGCAGCTGGTCGGGTTGCACGTCGCGCTGACCCCGACCTGGAGCGAAACCGCGTTCTTCGCCGACTACGTGCTGCCGATGGGCCTCGGTCCGGAGCGCCACGACCTGCACTCCTACGAGCAGTACGACGGACAATGGGTGGCGTTCCGGCAGCCGGTGCTCCGCGCCGCCCGGGAACGCACCGGAGAGCACGTCACCGACACCCGGCAGGTCAACCCGGGACAGGTGTGGGAAGAGAACGAGTTCTGGATCGAACTGTCCTGGCGCATCGACCCCGACGGCAGCCTCGGCATCCGCCGCTTCCACGAGTCCAAACAGCACCCCGGCGAGAAACTCACGGTCGACGAGTACTACGGCTGGATCTTCGAACACTCCGTGCCCGGGCTGCCCGACGCCGCCGCCGCGCAGGGCCTGACCCCGCTTGAGTACATGCGCCGTTACGGCTCCTTCGAGATCCGCGCCGGGGTCGGCGCGATCCACGAGGAGCCGGTAGCTGAAGCCGACCTTGACGACGTCGCGCAGGACGCGTTCGGCCGGGTCTACACCCGCGCGCCCGCGCCCGCCTCGCCCAACGTGGTACCGATGGGCACGCCCGAACCGGACGCGGCCGGCCGCCGCCCGATCGGGGTGTTCGTCGACGGGGTGGTCCGGCGTGGCTTCCCGACCCCGAGCGGGAAGCTGGAGTTCTACTCCCGCACCCTGGCGGCGTGGGGCTGGCGGGAGGAGGCGGTACCTGGCTACCAGCGCAGCCACATCCACCCGGACGCGCTGGATCCCGACCAGTTGGTGCTCATCTCCACCTTCCGGCTGCCTACCCAGATCCACACTCGTGGCGGCAATGCCAAGTGGCTCGACGAACTCGCCCACACCAATCCGCTGTGGCTGCACCCCGCCGACGCGGCCCGCATCGCGGTGACCACCGGAGAATTGGTCCGGGTCGAGACCGAGATCGGCGCGTTCGTACTCAAGGCGTGGGTCACCGAGGGGATCCGGCCCGGCGTCGTGGCGTGCAGCCATCACATGGGCCGCTGGAAGCTGCACGAGCAGGGCCAGCGGCAGATCATGGCCACCGTCGACCTGACCCGCAGAGACGAGCAGTGGCGGATGACCCGCCGCGCGGGCGTGCGACCGTACCGGTCCGCCGATCCGGACACCGCACGGATCTGGTGGACCGACGTGGGCGTGCACCAGAATCTCACCTTCCCCGTCCACCCCGATCCGATCTCCGGCCAGCACTGCTGGCACCAGGCCGTCCGGGTCACCAAGGCGGCACCCGGCGACGCCTACGGCGACATCACCGTCGACACCGTGAAGGCCCATGAGGTGTACCAGAAGTGGCTCGCCCTGACCCGCGGCGCCGACCAGCATTCCCCGGACGGCACCCGCCGCCCGTATTGGCTGATGCGACCCCTCAAGCCGGCCAAAGACGTCTACCAACTGCCGGCCGGGGTACCCGATGACCACGCTGACTGACACCCGCGCCGATCTGCTGCGCGCGCTCGGTGTCTTCGCCGAGCCGCCGGGGCCGCAGCACCGGCGCCTGGCCGACCTGCTCAACCTCTCGGCGCCGACCGGCAGTGAATGGACCGAAGCGTTCACCGTGCAGTTGGTCCCGCAAGCGTCGATCTACCTCGGCGCCGAGGGCATGCTCGGCGGCGAGGCGACCGAACGCGTCGCCGGGTTCTGGCGGGCGCTGCATCAGCCCGTGCCCGCCGATCCGGATCACCTGACCACCCTGCTCGGCCTGTACGCGACGTTGATCGAGACGCACGCGAGCGAACCGGGCGGACCGCGCAAGGTGCTGCTCGGCCAGGCCCGCGCCGCCCTGCTGCATGAGCACTTGCTCAGCTGGCTGCTTGCCTACACCCACGCGATCAGCGAGGTGGCGCCACCGCCATACGCCGCCTGGGCCGCACTACTCCGCCAGGCCATCCGTGATGAGGCCGGCGAGGTCGGTGCACCAGACCTGCTGCCCGCGCACCTGCGAGCAGCGCCACCCCCGCCGAGTGCCGAGGACGACCTGGACGCAGTGGTGTCCCACCTGCTGTGCCCGGCGCGCTCCGGCGTTGTGCTGGCCCGCGGCCACCTGGCGGCGCTGGCCCGCACCGGCGAACTTGGGCTGCGGATGGGCGACCGGCGACGCATCCTGCGGGCACTCATCGGCCAGGAACCCGCGACCACCCTGAACCTCCTCACCGAGTGGGCGGAGGTTTGGGTGATCCGGCACCGGGCCGATGAGGCGTTGGCCGGACCTATCGCGACTCACTGGGCCGAGCGCGCCACCGCCACCGCCGCCTTGCTCCACACCGGCGCACCCATCCACCTGAATGTCGCCGTAGCCCCCGCCACCGCAGAGGAGGAACGCGGATGAGCGTCGAGATACCCACCACCCCCGAGCAGACCCAACTCACCGAGGACGACGTGCGCCGCATCGTGCGCGAGGAGGTGGCCCGGGCGTTCACCAAGGACCCGGGCTCCCGCCGCGCCGCCATCATCGCGTCCAAGGGCACCCTCGACTGGGCGTACCCGCCGCTGATCCTGGCCACCGCGGCCGCCGCCGCCGGCCTGCAGACCGCGATCTTCTTCACCTTCTATGGCCTGAACATCATCCACAAGGATGCCGGCCGCAAGCTCAAGGTCGACCCGGTCGGCAACCCGGCCATGCCGATGCCGGTTCCGATGCCCGACCTGGTCACCGCGATGCCCGGCATGGTCTCCCTCGCCTCGAAGATGATGAAGTCCCGGTTCGCCAAGCACAACGTGGCCAGCATCGCCACCCTGCTGGACGCCGCCCGTGAACTCGACGTCCGGCTCATCGGCTGCCAGATGACCATCGACGTCTTCGGCTACACCCAGGACGACTTCATCGACGGCGTCGAGTTCGGCGGCGCGGCCGCGTTCATGTCGGTGGCCCGCCGTTCCCACGTCACCATCTTCGTCTGAGGAGGCTCCGCCGTGCCCGAGCAGATCACCGCCGACGAGATCGTCGACGCCCGCGACCTGATGTGCCCGATGCCGGTGCTCGCCGCGACCAAGGCGATGCGGCTGCTGGAACCCGGCCAGGTGCTCAAGGTCCTGGCCACCGACAAGGGTGCCCTGTCCGACATCCCCGCCTGGGCGCAGGACACCGACAACGAACTGCTGTCATCAGGTACCGAGCAGGGCGCCCTCGCCTTCTACATCCGCAAGGCCCCGAACGACGCCTAGGAGGCTCCTGAATAAGGGGTGTGGGTGCGGGAGGGCGCCGACGTGGCCGTCGTGCGGCGTGTGTAAGTCAGACCTTGAGGGTCGACACAGTGGTCACCCTCCCGCGGTTGTCAGCATGATCGCGTGGGTGGTCG
>WNFV01000258.1_pt1 | contig 67186 bp, 63 predicted proteins | sample 5400101 | NCBI WGS metagenome assembly WNFV01 (sample SAMN13153361, study PRJNA577476) | soil metagenome | isolation source: 115 cm soil or saprolite under grassland replicate 1 | place: USA:California | collected 2016-06-15
TAGGCGGTGCGGCCCATGATGTGCGCGTACGCGCTCTGGAGAAAGTCGAGTTGCGCCGGGTCGTCGGGCTCACGGTTTTCGGGCAGGTCGAAGCAGAACTTCCAAAACTCGGTGCCCTCGTCGGCGAGAAGGCCGTCGACCGAGTAGTTGAACACCGTCGCTATCAGCTTCCGCATGATCAGGCCTCCTTGGTCTCGGTCGTCTGGGGACCGTGCTTGCTAGGGGAACGTGCCTGTTCCGGGCCGCAGCGCTCGCGTGGCCGGCGTCTGTGGCCTGTCGCTAGTGCTTCAGACGCCACTGCCGCCCGGAAGTCATCGGTGCCCGGTCAACTGGCCGGTTGCGCGGTCAGGTGCCGAGTCAGGCCGTCGAGCATCTCGGTGGTGCCTTCCTGGCGCTTTGGCGGGCTAGGCACCCGGACTAGGCCGAGGGCGCTCACTTGGGCCAGGGTTCGGGAATGTCACCTGAGCGGAGCCTACGCGCGGCGGCGGAGCGGGTTCATCGCGCATACGACGTGATCGTCCAGCTCCGGCGGAAGCCGAGCGACTCGTAGAGCGCGCACGCAGGCTCGGTGTCGCAGCCGACGACGGCGCGTCGCATGCCCTCCTCGTGGAGACGCCGGAGGCCGAACGTGCAGACGGCGGCGCCGAGGCCGCGGCGGCGGAACTCGGCTCGCGTCCCGACCGGCTCGAAGAGCCCGACGCCGTTCTCGTCGTCCGGCCAGACGAGCACGTACGAGGCGAAGCGTCCGTCCGGCGCTTCGACGACGCAGTCGAGCGAGCCGCGGTATGGCCACTCGGCCATCACGTTGCGGTAGCTCGACTCGGTGACGCGCGACGGCTCCCACACATCACGATGGATCGCCACGCGCTCGGCGAGATCCTCGGGGTCGACAGTTCGGTAGCGAAGGCCGTCAGGGAGATGCGGCGGCGTTGGCGCTTCGGGGACGTCGCGGTGGTTGAAATGGATCGCCCGGGTGGGCTTCGTGTAGCCGTGACGGGCGAGGATCGCACGTGCCTCATCGTCGTCCTCGAACCCGACCGCCTCCTTCGCGTCCGGCTCGTCGAGGATCTCGTCGAGCAGGTGTCGGTGCTCGGGATGGAGGTCGTACTCGAGCAGGCCGCGGTCGCACTTGAGCCACGACCACGCGACGATGCGGTCGCCGTCGCGCCAGAGCCGGAACGTCCACTCGGGCTCGCGCCCCTCGTGCTGGCGCAGCCCCCACGCAACGTCACCGACGTGCCAGGGCGCCCGCGGCCCGAGCAGCCGCCGCTGCTCGAGGGCGAGCTGCTGCATCCCTTCGATGATCTCCGGCGTGAGTCGCACGTATGAGGAGTTGGCAGTCGGCGCGGTGAACTGGACGACGCGCAGTAAGAGTCTTCCATGCTCGCCACGCACGAGCCTTGACTGCGCCAGCTTTCGGGAATGTCACCCGACGCAGCCGCGGGGGGTCATTCGTCGTCGTGGTCGGCGGTTGCGGTTGCGTACCGCGGGCGCCCGGTGGGCCGGTAGACCTGGATCGTTACGCCCTTGGAGTCGGCTCGCGAGTCGACCAGGTCAAGCGCGATGTCCGGGCCGGCGTCAGGGAACAGCCGCGTGCCCTGGCCGAGGACTACCGGGACGATGAGCAGGGTCATCTCGTCGACGAGGCTGTTATCGAGCAGCCACCGGATCAGGGCGCCGCTGCCGTGCACCTGCAGCTCGCCCCCCGGCTTCGCTTTCAGCTCGCCGATGGCCGCCGCGACGTCGCCGGAGAGGACGGTCGTGTCCGCCCAGCGCGGTTCGGTGAGCGCGGTCGATACGAGGTACTTGGGCTTTGTGTTCAAGGCATCTGTGATCGGGGATCCGTTCCTGCGGTCCTCGTCCGACGCGCCGCCGTTTCCCTGCATCACTCCATCGACGGTGACTTGGGTCATGGTGGTTAGCTTCATGGTCGCAGCTCCCTTCTCGCTGGGTTTTTGTCGTCATTTGATTCGACCGGACCGCGGCGCCGATCTCATCGGTCGCAGCAGACCCTGACCAGGCGGCGTAACCCACGGCTGGGCCAGCGTGCGCGAATGACACCTGAGCGCTATCTGCCGGACGCCACGAAGCGAGCGCGGAACGCGTCGAGCAGGTCGAGGAGTTCGCTGTCGGACGTCGCGTTGTGATGGACGTGATCCGGGTCGCCTGACACGACGTCGCCAACGATGACTTCGCACTCGCTTGATGTCCAGACGGAAACCTCACCCTCCCGCCCTGGGGTAGAAAGCAGTACGCGCTGAGATGGTTTGCCCCATTGCGTCGGCTGGGAGAGGGCGACGGTCACCCCGGCAGCCTCCAGTTCGCCACGGTTGCGTTCCACCCACGATTGGAGCACCTCTAAGTACACGGCGAGATTGTGTCGAGGGCGATTCACTTGAACCCGCGCGAGAGGAGAAGCTCGACCGGTGGTTCACGCTGCCGGAGGCACGAAAGATTGCCGAGGATCGCGGGTATGACTTTCAAGACGACGCCTAAGCGGGAAGGGCCACTGCCCCCGTAGGCGTATGTCTGCTCGTCTGCCCGAGTGTTCAGCAATGACCCCCGGACGAAACGCGGCCGGTTGCATCTGGAGGCAGCCAGACGCGGACAAAGGTTCCGCCGTCAGCGGCGCGCCCGGTGTCAATGCGCACCGCTTCGGGCGGTAGTTCGTCGAGAAGCTCGCGGTTGACCTCTCGCCACTCCTTGTAGCGGGACGCGGCGTTGGGCGGATCGAAGGTGGCCGCGACTACAAGTTCGTTCCCCATTGGTGGAGGATCGCAGGCGCGAGGCAGCTGTCGCCTGTGCCAGCGTACGCGAACGTACCTTGACGGCGCCGCTAGCTGCCCCGCAGCGCCCTTCGCGTCCGAGCCAGAGCGAGGCGCGTGCGGAGGGAACGAGCTCGCGGCGCGGCTTCCAACTGTGTGAGGGCTTCGGCGGCACGAAGCTCCCGGAGCCGCTTGAGTGCCCAGCGCCGAGTAACGAGCATGTCGATACCACGCGGGTCGCCGAGTGCTGCAAGAGCGTCAACTGCAGTTACACGTACCCCGGATGCCGTGTCGTGGCTCGCGACCTCGGCAAGCGCGGGGACGGCTGCTGAGTCGCCGATCATCGCGAGTGACTTGATCGCCGACACGCGAAGTCCGTCGTCGGCTGAGTGCAACGTCCGGAGCAATGGCGGGACGGCCGCGGGATCCCCAAGCCGTCCTAGCTGCTGAGCTGCCGCCCACCGCGTTCTGTAGTCGGTGTCGGCAAGGAGGTCAACGAGCGCCTTGAAGTCCCCGCGCTTCCGCGCCTCCACGGCATCCAAGACGGCCACCGCAAGAAACTTAGCCCTCGTGCCCGCAATCTCTCAGGGAGGGAACTCGGCTGCGCGAGTGTTCAGCAATGACCCCTGAGAGAGACTCATTCAGCTGCGGTCGAGCCGGAGGAGCTTCTCCACTAGGTCGGCGTCTTCCGCTGTGAGAGGCTGAGTCGGCGTCTTGGTTAGGCCAAGCGCCATGGCGGCTTTCAGCGCATCCACGAGCGGCACCCCGCGTCGCTGGGATAGTTCAGCGAGAGTCACGCTACTGGGATCGTTCACGGCGTCGGGGGGTGGAGTGATGGCGCGAAGTTACCTACGCCCGGCCAGGAACGAGGATCGCCGACTGCGCCAGTGTTCCGCGGTGACGCTTGAGCGCACGCTGTGCGAGGATTGCCGCGTGCTCCGAGAGGTCGTGGCAGAGTGATCGCCGAGCGGATGCGGGAGCTGGGGATCGTGCTGCCGCCGGTGTTCCCGCCCGTAGGGAACTACCTTGGCTGCGTCGTCGACGGCGACCTGGTCTGGGTCGGCGGCCACGGCCCGGAGGACGGAGAGCGGAGGGTCACCGGCAAGGTCGGCGCCGATCTCAGCCTGGAGCAGGCGCGCGAGGCGGCGAGGATGACTGGGCTCTCGATCCTGGCGACGCTCCAGGCCGAGCTCGGCGATCTCGACCGGATCGAGCGGATCGTGAGGGTGTTCGGGATGGTCAACTGCGCGCCTGGCTTCAACCGGACGCCGGCGGTGATCGACGGCTGCTCCGACCTGCTCGTGGAGCTCTTCGGCGAAGCCGGTAGGCACACCCGCGCGGCGGTGGGCATGGGGGAGCTGCCGTTCGACATCGCGGTCGAGATCGAGCTCGTCGCGCGGATCCGGTAAGCGGAGCGATGGAGCCGTCCGAGGAGTCCGGCGGCTTACCGATGGAGGTCGACGCCTGGGAGAAGGAAGCGTCGCCTGCGCGAGCGTCCTCTCGCCCGAGCCCTCGAGCTGCTGCTTCCGGCTGTGTCCCGCCGCGCGCTGGACAAGCAACTAGCGCCGGAGTCACACTCGGGGCATGGCCGTCACCGAGCGCATGGCGCGCGCATGCAGCCGTCATCCGTGGCGCACGATCGGCGCCTGGGTCGGCGCCGTTCTGCTCGCGGTAGCCGCGCTCGCACTGTTGCTCGGTGACCTGACGACGAACGGTCATCCGACGAACAACCCCGAGTCGCAGCGCGCCGACGCGATGATCGGGCGGGCCTTCCCGCCCAACCCGGCGCTGGCGGCGAGCGACCTCGTCGTCGTCAGCTCGCCGCGGTACACCGTGGACGCGCCGCAGTTCCGCACGTTCGTGGCGAGGCTCGTTACCGACGGTCGTGCGACCGGCGCGATTTCGAACGCGCGCGTCTACTACGAGACGCACGACAAGACGCAAGTGTCGGCCGACGGGCACGCGACGCTGATCCCGATCCTCATCCCGAACACCGACGACGCAGGCGCTGTGGAGAACGTCGCCGAGCGGGCGGACAAGAACGCGGCGTTCGACGTCGGCCTGACCGGCAATCAGACGAGCGACTACGACTTCAACAAGCTTTCGCAGCACGACCTGAAGTCGGGCGAGCTGAAGTTCGGCGTGCCGGCAGCACTCGTGATTCTGATCCTCGTTTTCGGCGCGGTTGTGGCAGGGCTCGTTCCCCTGCTGATGGCGATCATCTCGATCATCGCGGCGCTCGGGCTCGTCGCAGTCTTGTCCCAGCCGTTCAACTTGTCGGTGTTCATCATCAACATGCTGAGCGGCATGGGACTCGCGCTTGGCATCGACTATTCGCTGTTCGTCGTCTCCCGCTACCGAGAGGAGCGCGCTGCAGGACGCGAGCAGCTCGAGGCGATCGGCGGTGCGGGTGCGACTGCGAGCCGGGCCGTCCTCGTGAGCGGCACAGCGTTCGTCGTCGCGATGTGCGGGATGATGATCGTGCCGAACAACATCATGCGCAGCCTGGCGCTCGGCGCGATCCTCGTCGGCATCGTCTCGGTCGTGGCCGCGTTGACGCTGTTGCCCGCGCTCCTCGGCCTCTTCGGCGATCGTGTCAACTCGCTCCGCGTGCCGTTTGTCGGCCGTGCGTCCGTGGAGGGGGCGAGCCCGGAAGGGCGGTTCTGGCGCGCCGTCGTCGGCGGCGTCGTGCGGCGTCCGGTTCTCAGCTTGCTGCTCGCGATCGCGGTTCTCGTAGCAGCGGCGGTCCCCGTGCTTGGCCTCCATATCGGCTCGAACGGCGTGACGACGCTTCCGGACAGATTCGTCTCGAAACGCGGATTCGCCGCAGTCCAGCGCTTCTTTCCGCGCGCCACGACCGATCCTGTTCGAGTCGTCGCCGACCGCGCGTCCGACCCGAACGTCTCGGCGGCGCTGGATCGGCTCCGGTCGAGGTTGGCCGCCGATCGCCGCTTCGCCGGTGGCGGAGAGACCCTGCTCTCCCCGGACGAGGGGACTGCCGTGCTCCAAATTGCCGTTCGCGGCGACCCAGAGGCACCCGAGGCGATCTCGGCGGTTCGCGAACTGCGCAGCGACTCGATTCCGCAGGTGTTCGCAGACACCGAGGCCGCGGTGCTCGTCGGCGGTGACACGGCCGAGACGGCGGACTACCTCGATTCGGTCTCGAGCCCGGCGCCGTACGTCTTCGTGCTCGTCCTCGGCCTGACGCTGGTGCTGTTGACGGTGGTGTTCCGCTCGCTCATCGTCGCGGCCACGGCCGTCTTTCTCAACCTCCTCTCGGTCGGTGCGGCCTACGGCTTGCTCGTGCTCGTCTTCCAGCACGGAATCGGGGCGGGGCTACTCGGCTTCGCGCACGCCGACACGATCGAGGCCTGGGTGCCGCTCTTCCTGTTTTCCGTTCTGTTTGGCCTCTCGATGGACTACCAGGTGTTCCTGCTCAGCCGGATTCGCGAGCGCTACGACATCGGCGGCGACACGGCCGAGGCAGTCCTGCACGGCGTCGCCGCGACGGCACGCATCATCACCGGCGCCGCGCTGATCATCGTCGCCGTCTTCCTCGGGTTCGCAATGGGCGACCTGATCATGTTCCAGCAGATGGGATTTGGCGTCGCAGTCGCATTGCTGATCGACGCGACCCTGATTCGCTCCGTCGTCCTGCCGAGCGCGATGAAGCTGCTCGACCGCTGGAACTGGTACCTGCCGCGCTGGCTGGAATGGTTGCCGCGGCTACAGGTAGAGAGCGCGCCGTCGGCGCCGCCGCCTCAACCGGCGCCGTAGTTCGATGCGAGACTCTCATCGTGCTCCGTCGTAGCGGCTTGCTCCTTGCGCTCACCACCCTGCTTGCGGGCTGCTCGATCGACCGCATCGAGTGGGAGAGCACCGGCTTCCCCGTCGAGGAAGTGACGCACGCGCTCAAAGAGGAGAACCACGTCGCGCACCCGGCCGTGGAATGCATCAAGAGGGAGGCCGGCGGCGCGGTCTGGGAATGCCGGGCGCACGCCGGCAAGCGGGAGTTCGAGTGCACGGTGCACGTCGGGCCTCGCGAGAAGATCCGCAAGCTCCACTGCCACGAGGAGCACGAGAGCGAAGCGCCCGAAGAAGAAGGGGCCGGACACTGATGCGCAGAGCCCCGCCGCGCGGGGCTCTGCTGCCGTCTCGGTGAGCGCGTCCCGCAACCAGGTTGAAGTCGGGTTGCGGGCCAGGAACCGCTAGCGCCGGAAGCCGTGCTGGTAGCCGCCGAAGCCGCCGCCACCGCCCAAGCCGAAGCCTCCGAGCCCGCCGCCCTTGTAGCCCGACAGGTTTGCGTCGGTCAGCTTCGCCTTCAGGTCGGCCGCCTCGGCCGCCGTGAGCGAGCCGTCGGCGACGGCCGCGTCGATCTTGGCGGTCGCGAGCGTCTTGCGCGCCGCCTTGAAGCCCGCGTTGAGCGCCGCCGTCGTGAGGCCGAGCTTCGACGCGACGGTCTTCGTCTCGCTGAGCGAGTACGCAACGCTCAGGTTGTCGGACGCCTCTGCCTTCAGGTCGTCGGCGCGGCTCGAGGCGAGGTCGCCGTCGGCGACGGCCGCATCGATGCGGTCCGCGGCCGCGTCCTGGATCGCAGTCACGAGTTTCGCGCGCGTGATGCTGAGCTCCTTGGCGGCCTGCGTGACGAGCGAGCTGACGCTCGCACCGCCGATGCCACGGCCGCCCGGGCCTCCGTGCGCCGAAGCGGCAACCACACCGATCGAGAGCGTCGCAGCGAGTGCAGCGGCTGCGACGAGGAATCGCTTTCTCATTTGCTTTCCTCCGTTCGCGTTTCCCCGATGAAAGCGCCCGAAGATGAGGCGAACCTGGGACGAAGCTGTGAATCGCGTTCGGGGCGTGTAAAACGCCTTCAGCGCCACTCGAGCTTGTAGCCAGACCGGCGTACCGTCTTGATCATCGGCGGGCCGGCAGCCTCGAGCTTCCTGCGGAGGTAGCTCACGTATGTCTCGACGACGTTCGCCGTTCCGAACTCGGATCTCCACACGTGCTCGAGAATCTGGCGCTTCGAGAGCACACGCCGCGGGTTCAGCAAGAAATAGCGCAGGAGGTTGAACTCGGTCGCGGTGAGCTCGATTCTCGTTCCGCCGCGGAACACCTCGCGACGCGCCTCGTCGAGGACGACGTCGGCGAAGCGGAGCACGTCGTTGGGAACATCCATGCGGGCACGCTCGCAACCGTTTCTCTGAGCGGCGTGAGAAAAGCGGTCAACATGCGCGGGTGGGCAGGACGTTCTGGGCTCCGGGCCGCGTCAACCTGATCGGCGAGTACACCGACCTCGCCGACGACCGCGTCGCGCTCGGCAGGCTCTTCCGGGCGGGGCACGAGAGCCTCCGGCTCGACCTCGAGGTGACGACGCCCGAGCTCGACCGGCTCGTCGAGCTGGCGTACTCCCATGGCGCAGTAGCCGCCCGCATGTCCGGTGCCGGTTTCGGGGGCGCCGTGGTCGCGCTCGTAGCCGAAACCCGGACAACTCCCTTCGTCCAGGCCGTGCAGGCCGATTACGGCGGGCAAGGACGGGCGTATGTCTGCCGCGCCTCGGACGGCGCGGGGTTGCACTCCTGACCGGAACCGTCGAGACTTGCAATCGAGTCTGGAGGGATTCGGAACGTAAACCGGTTGGAAGCCAACGAAGGAGAGGGCAAGTGAAGAGGAATTTGAGTAAGTCGTTGTTGCTTCTCGTGATCGGAGTTGCAGCGATTGCGGCGGTCAGCGGCGCCACGGCGGCGACCGGCAAGAAGGCCGCCGGGATCCAGGTCTGCGGTTTGATGCCGGACACGAAGACGTCGGTGCGGTGGGAGCAATTCGACAAGCCGTCGCTCATCAAGGCGTTCAAGGCCGCCGGGGTCCCCGCACGCGTCGTGAACGCGCAGGGTGACCCGCAGAAGCAGAAGACACAGGCCGACCAGTGCATCTCCGACGGCGCGAAGGTCCTGATCATCGCCCCGATCGACTCCGGGTCGGCGGCCGCGATCGAGAAGGCTGCCGCGGCAAAGGGCGTCAAGTCGATCGACTACGACCGCCAGGTCGAGGGCGGCAAGGCCGTGCTGTACGCGTCGTTCAACGGCCGCACGGTCGGCGTGCTCCAGGGCAAGGCCGTCGCCAACGCCCTGAAGAACAAGCCCGGTGCGGTCGTCGCCGAGCTCAACGGCGGGCAGGAGGATGCGAACTCGTTCCTGTTCAAGGGCGGGTACGACTCGGTGCTGAAGCCGCTGTACAAGAGCGGCACGCTCAAGGCGGGCCCCGACCAGTTCGTGCCCGGCTGGGACAACCAGAAGGCCGGCACGATCTTCGAGCAGATGCTGATCAAGACCGGGAACAAGATCGACGGCGTCGCCGCCGCCAACGACGGCATCGCGAACGCGGTCGTGGTCGCGCTGAAGGCCCACCAGCTGGACCCGATTCCTCTGAGCGGCCAGGACGCAACCACGCAGGGCGTCCAGAACATCATCTCGGGCTGGCAGACGATGACGGTGTTCAAGGACGTGCGCAAGCTGGCGGCAGCAGCTGCGAAGGCTGCGGTTGCAATCGTCAAGGGCCAGAAGGTCCCGACGACGGGCACGGTCAAGACGAAGGGACGTCCGATCGAGCCGGCCTACCTGATCGCGCCGCAGTCGATCACAAAGGCGAACTACACGCTCCTCTTCACCTCCGGCTTCCTGAAGAAGGGCGACGTCTGCAACGGCGACTACGCGCAGTACTGCAAGTAAAAGCCGAGGACGGAACGGAGGCGGCCCTCTCGGGTCGCCTCCGTCCGCCTTCGATGAGATAAAGAACGGGGCGTGAGCGACCAACTTCTTCTCGAGCTTCGTGGAGTCTCGAAGTCGTTCGGCTCCGTCCAGGCGCTGACCGACGTCGATCTCGAGGTGCGCACGGGCGAGGTGATGGCGCTCGTCGGCGACAACGGCGCCGGCAAGTCCACGCTCATCAAATGCGTTGCCGGCATCCACCCGATGGACGAGGGGGAGATGTTCTTCGAGGGCGAGCCCGTCTCCATCCACGGCCCGAAGGACGCGGCCCGCCTCGGGATCGAGATCGTCTATCAGGATCTCGCGCTGTGCGACAACCTCGACGTCGTCCAGAACATGTACCTCGGCCGCGAGGCGCACGATCGCTTCCAGCGTCTGAAGGAGCCGCCGATGGAGGCGAAGGCGGTGCAGACGCTCAAGAGCCTCCGAGTGACGACGATCAAGTCGATCCGCCAGACCGTAGCAACGCTCTCGGGCGGCCAGCGGCAGTCGGTCGCCGTCGCGCGGGCCGTGATGTGGAACTCGCGGCTCGTCATCCTCGACGAGCCGACCGCCGCGCTCGGCGTCGCCCAGACCGAGCAGGTGCTCGAGCTCGTCAACCGTCTGGCCGAGCAAGGGCTCGGCGTCGTCCTGATCTCGCACAACCTCCACGACATCTTCGAGACCGCGAACCGGATCACCGTGCTGCGGCTCGGCCGTAACGCCGGGATCTTCGAGCGTGCCAAAACGACGCAGGAGGAAGTCGTGCACGCCATCACTGCGGGCACGCCGACGAAGGTGGCGGGAATCCCGGGCACGCAAGAGAAGCCGGCATGACGGAGCAGACTCCCGCGCTTCAGATCGAGAAGCCCGAGGAGTCCGAGCCGCTGCGGACGCGCGCGCTCGCGCGCATCCGCTCCGGCGACCTCGGGAGCTGGCCGGTGGTCTTCGCGCTCGCGCTCGTCGTCCTCGTGTTCAGCCAGACCGCGCAGAACTTCTTCACGCCGGGGAACTTCACCAACATCATGACGCAGATGGCGGGCACGTGCCTGCTCGCCTACGGCGTCGTTTTCGTGCTGCTGATCGGCGAGATCGACCTCTCGGTCGCCTTCGTCAGCGGCGTTGCCGGCGTCGTCGTGGCGGAGGCGTCGAGTCCGACGAGCGCCAACCTGCCGTGGTACATAGCCGTCTTCCTCGCCCTGCTCGCGACGACGTTGATCGGCGGGTTTCAGGGATCGATCGTGGCCCTCATCGGGGTGCCGTCGTTCGTTGTCACGCTCGCCGGCTTCGAGATCTGGCAAGGGGTGATCCTGCGCACGGTTCCGGGCGTGATCGTGATCCAGGACAACGAGATCAACAACTTCTCGAACTACCTGTTCCCCAAGGGTTGGTGGGGGCCGCCGTCGTGGGTGCCGGGCGGCTGGACGCTCGCCACCGCCGTCTGTGTCGTCTACGCCGCCGCCGTGCTCGGGAGCGCGATCTCCGGCACGCGGCACGGCATTCCGATCCGCCGTCCGTGGCTGCTCGCGTTGAAGGTCATCACCGTGCCGGCGATCGCGCTCACGACGGTCGAGATCCTGAACCGCGATCGCGGCGTTCCGCTCGCGCTCATCTTCGTCGTGGGTGCGCTTCTCGTCTGGACGTACGTCGCCAAGCGCACGACCTTCGGCCGCCACGTCTACGCCGTCGGCGGCAATGCGGAGGCCGCGCGGCGCGCCGGGATCAACGTGCCACGCATCCGGATCATCGTGTTCATGATCGCGGGCTTCATGTCGGGCCTGGGCGGCATCGTGCTGGCCGCGCGCCTGAACAGCGTCGACCTCAACGCGGGCGGCGGCACGCTCCTGATCGACGCGATCGCGGCTGCGGTCATCGGCGGGACGAGCCTCTTCGGCGGCCGCGGAGAGATCCGGAACGCGCTGATCGGAGCGGCGATGATCTCGACCGTCTCGAACGGGATGTTCATCCTCGGCTACTCGACCGGGATCATCTTCATCGTCACCGGCGCGATCCTGCTCCTCGCCGTCACGTTCGACACCGTCGTGCGTCGTATCCAGGCCCGGTCCGGGCGTTAGCCCGGATACGGGACGCGCACGATCCTGTCGGCCCGGACGTCGCGTAGGCGGACCGTCGTCCCGTCCGGATACCGCACCGTCAGGCCGGGGAGCCTCGCCGCGCGCCCGAGGCCGAAGTGGACGCGCGGATCCTCGGACGACAGATAGCTCGATCCCGCCTGCACTTCTCGCACGGCCTGTCGCCCGTCGGCGAACGTCGCGGTCACCCGAGCTCCAGGCGCGAAGCGCGCCAGGCTCACCTCGAGCCAGTGCCCGGACGGCCCGGTGTTGCGAAGCAGCAGCAGCGGCCCGCCGATCGAGTTCACGGCCACGTCGACGCGGCCGTCGTTGTCGAAATCCGCTGCGGCGAGGCCGCGGCCGTTTACGCGCGGCTTCTGCTGCTGGCCGGCGTCGACGAGGCGGCCGTGCCGTTGCACGAGCACCTGGAGGCGCTGCGCATCCTTCGCGAGTCGCGTGATCGGGATCGTTCCGTTTGCGAGCACGAGGTCCGCCCGCCCGGAGTTGTCGAGGTCGATCCAGCTTGCGCCCCACCCGGCTGTGACCGCCGTCGGCAGCTGCATTGACGACTGGGCGAAGCGAAGGCTGCCCACCCGCCGGTAGGAGGCGTGCGTCTGGCCGCGCGAGTTGCTGACGAAGAGGAGGCTCCCCTGCGCGGCGATCCCCATACCGGCGTTCGGGTCCGCGACGCCCGCGCGTGCCGCGCGCTCGACGAAGCGGAATCCGAGCGGCCCGCCGGGCTCGTTCACGTAGAGGCGGTTGGGGTCCTCGTCGTTCGCGACGTAGAGATCCGGGCGGCCGTCGCCGTTGACGTCCGTGAAGACCGCGCCGAGCGAGTGGTCGTACGGCGCCGGGTCAATGCCCGCCTGTCGCCCGACCTCGCGGAACCGTGCGCGGCCGTCCGGGCCGTTCCCCTCGTTGAGGAAGAGGAGGTCGCGGACGCCGAGGTGATTCGTCGGGAAGCCGTCCATCGAGCCCGCGATCGCGCCGTTCGCCTCCGTGTAGCCGGCCACGTAGAGGTCGGGACGCCCGTCGCCGTTCACGTCCGCGGCGGCGGCGCCCGCGTGCCAGCCGAACGACACGACGCCGTGGGAGCGCGCGCCCTCGGTGAACGTCCCGTTGCCGTTGTTCCAGAGCAGCTCGTCGTTCTGCGCTGTTGTGACGTAGAGATCGGTGTAGCCGTCGCCGTTGAAGTCGGCCGCGACGCAGCCCTCGCCGCGAACGGCGCGGCCGGCGTGCGTGCGTGTGGTGACGTTCACGAACCGGCCGTGGTTGTTTCGGAAGAGCGCGGTGCGCGGCAACCCGCCGCGGGCGGAGTACGCGCCGATGTCTCCTTCGCCGTAGCCGTTGACGACGAACAGATCGAGCCAGCCGTCGTTGTCGTAGTCGAGCCAGCAGAGGCCGCCGCCCATCATCGCGGCGTTGTCGGTCGTGACGCCGTAGCGGAAGGCCCCCTGCCGGAAGACGAGGCCGACGCTCGACGCGACGTTTGAGAGGCGATAGCCGGCGAGCACCGGCGCGGACGGGAGCTGCCTTGGAAGGCCATTCTGCCCCTGGGGCCGCCACCGCGTGCCCACCTGGGCGAGCCGGAAGGTGCGGCCGCCGAGCTGCGCGACGGCTACCGGCGGGCTCTGGCCGCCGCCCGGCTCGAGCCACACGCGAAGGGATTCGTGGGAGCGCGCGGGAACGATGGCGACGAGGTCGTGCGCGATCAGTCTTGCCACGTGTCGGTCGAGTTGGGTTTGCACGCCGCGCGAAGGCAGGATCGAGATCGGCGGTAGCTCACCCGGCGGCAGCGGCCGGAACCCGGTGGCGCTCGCGGCGCCGCTCGACAGGACGATGGCGATTGCAAAGACGGCGACGACCGCCGGGGTTGCGGCGAGCACGATGCGCCGGTCGAGCGGAACCGAGATCCTGCGCAGCACCGGCAGTGCGAGGCAGACGATTGCCAGTGCGCCGAGCAGAGCCACCTTGCTCGCGAACTCGGTCGTCGTCGGCGCGATCAGGATCGAGGCCAGCAGGCCGAGCGCGACGGCATACGCGAGCCGGGCCTTCGGAGCCCGGGGCGCGGTCTTCGGGTCGGTGATCATGAAGAAGAGGAAGACGAGCACCTCGGGTGAGGTGATCAGCACCCACCAGAAGTGAAAGCCCGAGATCGGCCCGAGATGCCAGCGGGCGGTCATCGCATGGCCGGAGAGTGCGAGCGCGCCGATCCCGGCGGCGAACGACAGCCAGAATCCGAGCGCGACCCGGAGCAGCTTGAGCCGTCCGAGGATCGTGAAGCCGCCCGCGACGATCACCGCGAGCGCGAGCACGAGCCAGGCCGACATGGGACCCCACCAGAAGTCGAGCGGGTCGGCCCGATTCCGCCCCAGGGCGAGGAAGCACAGGACGAGCCCGATGTTCGAGGGGTTGAAGACGTGCTCGCCGCGCCACCGAAGCACGTGCTTCGAGAGCAGCGCGACGGCAGCCGTCCCGACGAAGATCCACCAGCCGCGCAGGCTCCACCAATCCCCGTGAGCGGTTCCCGGCACGCGGAGGACGAAGGCGACGCCGTTGCCGGTGAGCAGCGCGCTCGCCGGCCAGAGGATGACGCGCCGGCTCCGGAAGGCGATCGCGAGCTCGAGGAACGCAGACGTCCCGAGCGAGAGGAGGATCTGCGCGACCGAGAGCTGGAAGTGGAAGCCGATCTGGCCGATCACCTGCAGCGACACGATCACGGCTGCGAGATGCAGGCGCGGATCGCTCAGCCTCGGCAGCAGCACGGGGTAGGGCGTCCCGCGGATGACAAGTGAAGGGCCGCCGGGGGCGGGTACGGCGGACGCACTCATCGCCGCTCCGATGCTAGCCCGTCAAAATAGAGGTGTGAAGCTCTCCCAGGCCCGCGCCATCGTCGACCTCGTCGTCTCCGAGGCCTCTGGACCGGTCTCGGTCTTCGTGGCGGACGACCACGGCGAGGTGGTCGCGGCCGCGACGATGGACGGAGCCGCGCCGGACACGCGCCTGAACGCGCAGCGCAAGGCCTACACGGCTGCGCGGAGCGATGCCCGAAGCACCACCGAGCTCGCCGAGAAGGCCCGCGAGGACGCCGCGGAGCGCGCCAGCTTCGATCCCTTCTTCACCTTCTTCCGCGGCGGCGTCGCCGCATTCGAGGGCGAACTGCGTGTCGGCGCCGTCGGCGTCAGCGGCCTGCCGGGTGAGGTCGACGAGCAGCTCGCGCGGCGAGCGATCGAGGCTACCGGCCTCACCGTCTAGACGTAGTTCCTAAGGAACGCGCGGTGTTTCGCTCGCGCCGAGCAGGCGCGTCAGCGGCTTTGGACCCAGTGAGTTTCGCCCATTCCTCCTAGAGCGAGACGGGGCTCCGCGTCGTTGCCGACCGGTGGAGCGCCTCAAGCGCGCGCGCCTGGCCGAGTGCGTCTTCCCGGCCGAGCAGTGGCTCCCCCTCGCCCCGAATCGCGTCGCTGAGGTTCTCGAGCTCGAGCCGATACGAGTCCTGGCGTTCGATCTCGATCCGCTCGACGCCGCCGTCGCGCCGCACCTCGATGACCGGCACCTTGCAGTGCCATGGATCGTCGAGGAAGAGCGAGCCCTCGCTGCCGATCGCCTCGAGCTCGTCCCGCTCCGCCATGGCCGTGCCGCAGTCAAAGGTTGCGATCACGTCGCCGGGGAAACGAAGCGTGCCGGCGAAGACCCAGTCGGTCCGCGAGGGGCCGAACCACGCCTCGCCGTACACGCTCGTCGGTTCGCCTCCGAGCAGGCGCGAGCCGCTGACGTTGTAACAGCCGACGTCCATGAGCGAGCCGCCCTCGACGTCGGTTTGCAGCCGGATGTTGCTCTCGTCGTAGAGCCCGTAGCTGAACGCGGAACGGATGAGTCGCAGCTCGCCGATCGCACCCTCGTCGACGAGCTCTCCGAGGCGCTTCGTCTGCGGGTTGTGCCGGTACATGAACGCCTCCATCAGCAGGCGCCCGGCGCGCTCGGCGGCGTCGAAGGCGGCCTCGATCTCCTCCGGATGGCGCGACAGCGGCTTCTCGCACAGCACGTGCTTCCCGGCCTCGAGCGCGCGGATCGACCACTCGCAGTGGAGCGTGTTCGGAAGCGAGATGTAGACGGCCTCAATCTCCGGGTCCTCGAGCAGCGCCTCGTACGACCCGTACGCGCGCTCGATCCCCCATTCCTTCGCGTACGCGTCGGCGCGGGCCTGGTCGCGGCTCGCGACGGCGGCGAGGTCGACCTTCGGCGACTCCTTCGCGCCCGGAATGACCTTCCGGTTGATGTCCGCAGTCGAGACGATCCCCCACTTGACGGCTAGCCCCACGACGCCTCCTTCATCGGTCGGAACGCTGTCTCGAGGATCCGCATCCCGCGCGGCCGAGTCAGCACGAACAGGACGACCTCGGCGACGTCCTCGGCCGTCATCATCCCCTCGAGCACGTCCTGCGGCCGGCCGTAGCCGTCGGCGAGCGCGAACTCGGTCGCGACGCCCCCAGGGCAGACGTTCGTCGCTCGGATTCCGAGCGGGCGAAGCTCGCCGTCCAGCGCGCGCGTCAGGCCGACCTGGCCGAACTTCGACGCGCAGTAGACGGCTTCGCCGGGGATGCCGCGCCGTCCCGCCTCGGATGCGAGGGTGATCACGTCTGCCGCCTGCGAGCGCTTCAGATGCGGCAGCGCGGCGCGGATCGCATAGATCGTCCCTTTCAGGTTGACGTCGATCATCTCATCGATGTGCTCGAGCGGCTCCTCGCCGAACGGGTGGTACGAGCCGACCCCGGCATTCGCAACCACGATGTCGATGCCGCCGAAGCGGTCCGCGGTGGCGGCGACGGCCGCCTCGACCTGCCCGAGTTCGCGCACGTCGCATGTCAGCCCAACGGCGTCGTCCAGGCCGAGATCGTCTCCGCGCCGCGACGCGAGCCCGAGCTTCACGCCCTCGGCGGAGAGCGACCGGGCAACCGCGGCGCCTATCCCGGCGCTCGCTCCTGTGATGAACGCAACCTTGCCCGACAGCATCTGCAATCTCCTTGGGTGGGGGTGCGTAGTATCGCCGTGTGACGGAGATCGGGATCGGCATGCTCGGCTACGCGTTCATGGGCAAGGCCCATTCGAATGCGTTCAAGAAGATCGCCTACGTGACGTGGCCGCCGCCGCTTGTGCCGCGCCTCGTCGGCATCGCCGGCCGGAACGAGAAAGCTGTCGGCGAGGCGGCGGAGCGCTACGGCTACGAGTACGCGACGACGGACTGGCGCAACCTGGTGCAGGACGACCGGATCGGGCTCTTCGACAACGGCGGCCCGAACTCGCTGCACGGCGAACCGACGATCGCCGCAGCCGAGGCCGGCAAGCACGTGATCTGCGAGAAGCCGCTTGGCCGCGACGCCGAGGAGAGCTACGACATCTGGCGTCGCGTGGCGGCCACGGGCGTGAAGCACCTGTGCGCGTTCAATTACCGCTTCGTGCCTGCGGTGCGCCTGGCCCGGGAGATGATCGAGGCCGGCGAGCTCGGGGAGATCCGGCACTTCCGCGGCCGCTACCTCCAGGACTGGGGCGACGACCCGTCGCTCGACACGTGGCGCTTCCATGCCGACGAGGCCGGCTCAGGCGCGCTCGGGGACCTAGGGGCCCACGTCGTCGACCTCGCCCGCTTCCTGACCGGCGAGATCGCGTCCGTCTCGGGGTTCACGAAGACGTTTCTTCCGGGCCGCCAGGTGGACGACGCGGTCGAGGCGGCCGTCGAGTTCGAGAGCGGCGCGGTCGGGACGATCGAGGCCACGAGGCTCGCACTCGGGCGCCGCAACGCGTTGCAGTGGGAGATCAACGGCGCGAAGGGGTCGCTCGCCTTCGACATGGAGCGCTTGAACGAGCTGCAGGTCTTCCGCGCGGACGGCGACCGCGCGCGCGGGTTCAAGACCGTCCTCGTCAGCGAGGCGAACCACCCGTTCTGGGAGCACTGGTGGCCGCCGGGCCACATCATCGGCTGGGGCGAGACGTTCGTGCACGAGCTGCACCACTTGCTGAAGGCGATCGCCGACGACGGCGATGTCGCGCCCTACGGCGCGACGTTCGAGGACGGCTACCGCGCGGCCGAGGTGTGTGACGCGATCGTTCGCTCCGGCGCGAGCGGCGCGCGCGAGCGCCTTTCGTACCGCACGCTCTAGGTTCTGAGGACGACCTCGAGTGCGGTGCCGCGGCCGGGAGTCGAGCGGAGCGAGAAGCCGCCCTCGATCGACTCGGCGCGCGCCCGGATGTTCTTCAGCCCCTGGCCGGCGGCGCAATCCTCGCCGTCGAAGCCGTCGCCGTCGTCGCTGATCGTGACGTAGCGCTCGCCGAACGGACGCTGTCCGATCGTCACCTCCGCGCTCGTCGCGTTCGCGTGCTTGCGGACGTTCGCGAGCCCCTCCTGCACGATCCGGAAGATCTCGATCTGCTCGTCCGGCGCGAGCTTGATCGATGCGTCGACCTCGAGCTCGACCTCGAGGCCGCCGTCGGCCGTCAGAACGTCGACGTAACGGCGGAGTGCGGCGTCGAACGGCGCCGTGCCACTCGCCGACGAGAGCGCGAGGATCGCGAAGCGGGCCTCCTGCTGGGCGAGCACGGCCGCCTCCTTGAGGCGCGGAAGAGCTTTCTCGATCGGCGTTCCGGCCTCGAGCATCGCGGCGTGCGTCGACACGGCGAAGAGGTACTGCGCGAGGCCATCGTGGATCTCGCGCGCGACGCGGGCGCGCTCTTCGGCGACAGCGCGCCCGAACTCGGCGAACTGGATCGCGCGCCAGGCGCCGACGAGGACGACGATGTAGGCGAGCATCCGCAGGAAGTCGCCCTGCGAGACGAACGAGCTCGCGAGCAGAGGCTGGAAGACGAGATGCAGCGCCGCGAAGAGCATGAGCGTGAACCCGAGCGCGAGCCACCGGGCGAGGTCGTCGTCGCGGCGGACGAAGCGCGTGCTCCAGCCGACGACGGCGATGAGCGTGACGAAGGCTTGCAGCGCGAGCGTGCCCGTGAGGTAGAACGGCTGCGAGTCGCCCTCGGGTGGGCTGAGCCCGGGGAGGTCCGGGCCGACCGCGCGCAGGAGCGACCACGCGACGAAGAGCGTGATCCCGGCGGCGGCGACCGCGTTCGCGATCGCCCAGTCGCGGTACTTGCTCCGGCCGCGGCTGAGCGGCGCGGCGGCGATGAGCGCCATCCCGAGGATGCCGCCGATCAGCGCGGCCCAGCTCTCGGCCGGCTGGACGGTCTTGCCGCCGAAGGTGGGCCCGATCGCGAAGACCGCCGAGGAGAGCGAGATGACGAAGAAGCCACTCGCGAGGAGCAGGTCGACCCGGCGGCCTTCGGCTGCGTAGCGGGCGGCGGCGAGGGAGGCGATCAAGAGCCCGGCGAGGGCCATGGTGGTCTGGAGGACGAGACGGAGCTCCGGCAGGTCGTAGCGGGTGCGAAGCACGGGATAGGAGAGGAACAGGGCCAGGCTCGCGCCCAGGAGGCTCGCGAGCAGGATCTGGCCCCAGAGCCAGCTCTGGTACTCGTTGCGTGCTTCTCGCCGCTGCACATACCTCTTATCGGCAGCCGCGTTCCTGCCGATAGGGGTCGGGATGGCCCTGCGAATCGTGATCGTCGACGACCATCCGCTGACCCGTGAGGCGCTCTCCTCGCTCCTCGGGGCGCACGGATTCGACGTCGTCGGCATGGCCTCGGACGGCGCGGAGGCAATCCGCGAAGTGGGCCGGCTCCAGCCGGATCTCGTCCTGCTCGACCTCTCGATGCCCGGCCTCGACGGATTGTCGGCCCTCCCGAGGCTTCGGGACGCCGCCCCTGAGTGCGAGGTGGTCGTCCTGACCGCCTCCGGCACGGAGGAGAACCTGCTCCACGCGATCCGGGCCGGCGCTGCCGGCTACCTCCTGAAGACTGAGCCGCCGGAGCGCATCGCCTCCTTCCTCGATGCTGTAGCGAACGGCGAGGCCGCCCTCTCGGGTGCGGTCGCGCGCCGGCTGCTCGACCAGGTCCGAACCGGCAACGGCCGCGCCTCCGGCGTCCCCGACCGGATCGCCTCGGCGCTCTCGGCCCGCGAGGTTGAGGTCCTGCTGCTCCTCGACGAGCATCTCGGCACCGACGAGATCGCGAAGCGCCTCTACATCTCCGAGCACACCGTCCGCTCGCACGTGAAGAACCTGCTGCGCAAGCTCGGCGTCTCCTCGAGGCGCGAAGCGCTCGAGCAGCTCTCCGTAGCCCGCGCAGCCTAGTCCCAGCGGTACACGTCCAGGGGCCAGGCCCCATTACGGGATGCTCGCCACTTCGCAAGGGAAGGTTCACGGATATCCCCCAGCGCGGGGGATGCCGTTCCCCAAGCGCAGGGCACGAGGGGGCACCCGGGCGGGCCGATCAATGGGCCAGAGGATACGACCCTCCCGGTTCAGGGCGGAGGGAGTGGCGAAAGTGAAGCGGCAGCGTGAGGGCCCCCGACAGGGGGCCTTTTCGCGTCTCGAGCCGACAGAACGGCGAGCGCGTCGACCGTGACCCATTCGTTTGCGTGCCGCTTGCTCGTGCCGCCCCAGTCGACGGGCGACCGACCGGCCGTCGCGCTCGATCCGCGGTAGTAGCGCGCTTCAGCCGGGAAGCCGCCGTCCGGTAAGCGCTTCGACTCCAGGAGCTCGAAGGCATCCGCGCAGCGGGGATCGCCGATGTATCCCGCTTCAGCGATCACCTTCAGCGCGAAGAGCAGGTCGTAATGCCAATAGGTCGGGAAGTGCAGCTGCACAAAGCGGGCCGCAATCGGCTGCCCGTCGCTTCGCCGGCGGAAGAGCTTCCGCTCGAGGAGAACCTCGGCGGCGCGGCTTGCCGCCTCGTCCGCCGCATCGCCTCCGTGTAGAGCCAGCGCCCGGAGCGGGATGAGCGTCTCCTCGAACGACGAGACGTGTGCCGCTTCCCGCGGGTCGCAGTTCCAGCCGCCGTCCGGCCACTGCGCGCCGATGAGCCGCTGAACGAGTCGGTCGATCCGCCTGTCCGCAAGTCCAAGCCGGAGCAATGCCCAGACCGCGTTCGCGTCTTGCGAGGCGTGCAGCCTCGACCGGCCGTGGACCGGCGGGACCCACCGCTCCTCGTAACGGTCAGAGAGGAGCCAGCCAAGCACGTGTTCGCGTAAAGGAACGAGCGCTTCGTCCCCCGGCGGATAGCCGATCTCCGCGAGCATGACGAGTGACCAGTGCGCGCCGGCCCACTTCGCGTACGGGTGAAGCGACTGGAGCCCCGACCGGCGCAAGGCTTCGGCGCGCTCCGATGCTCTGACCTGCTCGAGGAGTTCGGGCGCAGGCTCCTCTCCGAGCACCCTCGTCCGCGCCAGCAGCCGTATCGAAGGCTCAGCGGAGGTCAGCAGGCGCTCGTGCACAGATGCGTGCTACCACATCGATTCGAACCCCTCGAGCGCGGCAGCGACGAGGCGCGGCAGCGTCTCGATCTCGTAGCCGCCCTCGAGCACCGCGCAGACCCGAGGCGCCAAGCCGGCGCAGCGAGCCGCCATGTCGCGGAAGCCGGCTTCGCTGACGCGCATCTCGGCAAGCGGGTCGTCCGCGTGCGCGTCAAATCCCGCAGAGACGAGCACGAGCTCCGGCTCGAATCGCTCGACCGCCGGCTCGACCGTGTGCTCGAACGCGTGCACGTACTGCTCGTCGCCCGAGCCCGCGGACATCGGCACGTTCAGGGTCGTGTCGGCCTGGTCGTCCGGCCCGCCTGTCCCCGGATAGAAGGGCCACTGGTGGAGCGAAACGAAGAGGACGCTGTCGTCTTCCTGGAAGATCGCCTGGGTGCCGTTGCCGTGGTGCACGTCGAAGTCGACGATCGCGATCCGCTCGAGCTCGAGCTGCCGCTGCGCCGCGCGCGCGGCGATCGCGATGTTGTTGAAGACGCAGAACCCCATCGCGCGCTCCGCCAGGGCGTGGTGGCCCGGCGGACGAACGAGCGCGAAGCCGCCGCCGAGCGCAGCCTCGATCGCCGTGCCCGCCGCGAGCGCAGCCGCCTCGTATGTCGTCTCGGACGCCATCGTGTCGTAGTCGAGCCACTCCGGGCTGGTGACCGCCCGCACGCGCTCGATGTGCCCGGCCGTGTGGCAGAGCCGGAGCTCGTCCTCGCTCGCCGGCCGTCCCTCACGCGCGTCGGGGAACCGCTCGAGCAGCGCCGCGAGCCGCTCCTGCCGTTCCGGGTGGTGTCCGGTCGGGTGGAGCTCGGCGAACGCTGGATGCGTCAGGACGTCGATCGAACGATCTCGTCGAGCTCGTCGAGCGACGCGGCACCGGCCCGCGCGCGCCCGAGCATGTAACAGAGGAGGGGAGCGTTCGTCCGCGCGCCGCTGTCGTGCGCTGCGAGCGCGGCGAGCTCGAGGAGCGTGTCGACCTCCTCCGGCGACAGCTCGAGCGCGTTCCGGTCGACGCCGGTTCGGTTCGCGAGCGCGTCGGCCCGCACGGAGAGCCATTCGTTCACGCGAGAGAGGCTAGACGGTCGGCCACGTTGCCGAGGCCGAGCTCTCTGACGAAGGAGGACGCCTCCGCCCAGGTGGGTGTCTGGTCTGAGAGGGGAGGAAGAGGAGCGGAAGCGTCCATTTGCGCGATTCGACGGTAGAGGCGCAAGTCCTCCGCCTCGGCCGCGAATCTTCCGGCGGCGAGCACGTCCTCGAGCGTCCGGTACTGGCCCAGGATCTCCGCGGCCTTCTTCGGCCCGATCCCGCGGGCGCCGGGCAGCTTGTCGGACGGGTCGCCGCGGAGCGCGATCAGGTCGGGAACCTGCTCCGGGTCGACGCCGTAGCGCTCACGCACCTCCGCCGGCCCGATCCGCGAGATCTCGCTCACGCCGCGCGTCGGCGCGAGGATCGTCACCCGGTCGCTCGCGAGCTGGTAGGCGTCGCGGTCGGAGGTCGCGACGAGCACCTCGCCGGGCCAGGTCACGGCCGCCGCGGCGAGGAAGTCGTCGGCCTCGTAGCCGGCGCCCTTGCCCAGGAAGAGGCCCATCGCCTCGGTGAGCCGCGGCAGCACCGCGAGCTGCTCGAGCAGCGAATCCTCGAAGACGCGCCCCGACTGGTACGCGTCGAATGCGGTGTGCCGGTACGTCGGCACCTCGAGCGTGTCCCAGGCCACGAGCACGGCGTCCGGGCGTTCCTGCTCCCACAGCCGCGCGAGCATGTTCGTGAAGCCGACGATCGCATTCAGCCGGATCGACTTCGGCAGCGCGTGGTAGGCACGATGGGCGAACGAGTCGCCGTCCACTGCGAGAAGCACGCTCACAATGACTCCTCGAGCTCGAGGATGCGCGCCATCAGCCGCTCGGTCGCCTCCTGCGCAGCCTCGGCGACCTCCTTGCCGCGCAGATCTTCGACGTCGACCGGCGCGCCGTAGGCGACCCTTAGCCGGCCGAGCCGCAGCAGCTGGTCGGTTCCCTTCACCGCAGCGGGAACGAGCGGCACGCCGGCCTCGAGCGCGATCCGCGCGGCACCGGAACGCGGCCGCGCCTCGAACCGCTTCACGAGCCCCTTCCGCCGCCGCGTCCCCTCCGGGAACATCACGACTGGGTAGCCCTCGCGCGCGAGCCTCACGGCCGTCTCGATCGCGGCGAGGTCGTGCTGCCCGCGCCGCACCGGAAACGCCCCCGCGCCGTTGATCAGGTACCTGAGCGGCCACCAGTAGAGCTCCGACTTGGCCATGAAGCGCAGGAACCGCTTCGGCCAGATCGGCAGGCCCAGCGGCCAGGGGTCGAGGTTCGAGATGTGGTTGCACGCGAGGACGAATCCGCCGTCCGCCGGCAGGTTTTCCCGGCCCCTGGCCCGGAGCCGGTACAGGCCGCGAAGGACGGGCCAGGAGAGCAGCGCGATGAGGTTGTAGAGAGGGCTCGGCCGCATCTGCGGGATATTCAACCCTTTACGGCCTCGCTATCGTGACCGGCCGGTGGCTTCCAAGGAAAAGCACAAGCGCCTCGTGATCGTCGAGTCGCCCGCAAAGGCGCGAACGATCAAGGGCTATCTCGGCGACGACTTCGTCGTCGAGTCGAGCGTCGGGCACATCCGCGATCTCCCCGAGCGCGCCGCCGACATCCCCGAGGAATACAAGAAGGAGAAATGGGCGCGGCTCGGCGTCGACGTGGAGCACGACTTCCAGCCGCTCTACATCGTCGACCCGGACAAGAAGAAAAAGGTCAGCGAGCTGAGGAAGCTCCTGAAGGACTCCGACGAGCTCCTGCTCGCGACGGACGAAGACCGCGAGGGCGAGGCGATCGCCTGGCACCTGCTCGAGGTGCTCCAGCCGAAGGTGCCGGTGCGGCGCATGGTCTTCCACGAGATCACCAAGGAGGCGATCAACCGCGCGCTCGGCGAGACCCGCGCGATCGACGAGCGTCTCGTGGACGCGCAAGAGACGCGGCGTATCCTCGACCGGCTATACGGCTACGAGGTCTCGCCCGTCCTCTGGAAGAAGATCATGCGCGGGCTCTCCGCGGGACGCGTGCAGTCCGTCGCAACGCGGCTCGTCGTGGAACGGGAGCGCGAGCGGCGCGAGTTCCGCGCCGCGAGCTGGTGGGACATCCAGGCCACGTTCGATCCAGAGTCCTTCGACGCGCGCCTCGTCTCGGTGGACGGCAAGCGCCTCGCACAGGGCCGCGACTTCACGAACGACGGCAAGCTCCGCAACCCAGACGCGCTGCAGCTCGACGAGGAGGGAGCGCGCGGTCTCGCGGAGCGGCTCGCGCAGTCCGACTTCAGCGTCGCGCGGGTCGAGCGCAAGCCGTACTCGCGCAAGCCCAGCGCGCCGTTCATGACCTCGACCCTCCAGCAGGAGGCGAGCCGCAAGCTCCGCTACTCCGCGCAGACGACGATGCGCGTCGCGCAGCGCCTCTACGAGAACGGCTACATCACCTACATGCGCACCGACTCGACGACGCTCTCCGAGTCCGCACTGACCGCCGCCCGCTCGCAGGCGACCGAGCTCTACGGGGCCGACTATGTTCCGGAGCAGCCGCGCCGGTACGAGCGGAAGGTGAAGAACGCCCAGGAGGCGCACGAGGCCATCCGCCCCTCGGGCGACACGTTCCGCACCCCGAAAGAAGTGCAGGGCGAGCTCACGCGCGACGAACACGCGCTGTACGAGCTGATCTGGATCCGCACGCTTGCGTCGCAGATGAAGGACGCGCAGGGGCAGACCGTTTCGCTGCGCATCGGGGGCACGTCGTCGAGCGGAGAGCAGGCAGAGTTCGGCGCGTCGGGCACCGTGATCACGTTCCGGGGTTTCCTCGCCGCCTACGAGGAGGGCCGCGACACCGTCGAGGAGCAGAGCGAGGACGACGAGCGGCGCCTGCCGAACGTGGCCGAGGGCGACACGGTGCAGCTGAAGAAGCTCGAGCCGCAGGGCCACGAGACGAACCCGCCCGCGCGCTACACCGAGGCGACGCTCGTGCGCACGCTGGAGGAGCTCGGCATCGGCCGGCCGTCGACGTACGCGTCGATCATCGGAACGATCCTCGACCGCGGCTACGTCTTCAAGAAGGGCACCGCGCTCGTGCCGTCGTTCCTCGCCTTCTCCGTCGTCAACCTGCTCGAGCAGCACTTCGGCCGGCTCGTCGACTACGGGTTCACCGCGAGCATGGAGGACGACCTTGACCGCATCGCCTCGGGCGACCAGAACCGGAACGAGTGGCTGCGTGGCTTCTACTACGGCCGCGACGGCGCCGACGGCCTCCACGCGCTCGTCTCCGACCTCGGCGCGATCGACGCGAAGGAGATCAACTCGATCCCGATGGGCAACGGGATCACGCTGCGCGTCGGGCGCTACGGCCCGTACCTCGAGCGCGACGGCCAGCGCGCGAACGTGCCGGACGACATCGTTCCCGACGAGCTGACGGTCGAGAAGGCGGAGGCGCTGCTCGCGCAGCCGTCGGGAGACCGCGAGCTCGGCGTCGATCCCGAGACCGGCCACCAGATCGTCGCGCGCACCGGCCGCTACGGCCCGTTCGTCACCGAGGTGCTCGAGGAAGGCTCGAAGGAGAAGCCGCGCACCGCCTCGCTCTTCAAGTCGATGTCGCTCGACACGGTCACGTTCGACGAGGCGCTCCAGCTGCTCTCGCTCCCGCGCCTCATCGGCGAGAAGGACGGCGAGGAGGTGACGGCGCGGAACGGCCGCTACGGCCCGTACGTCCAGCAGGGGAAGGAGTCGCGTTCGCTCGAGTCGGAGGAGCAGCTCTTCTCGATCTCGCTCGACGATGCGCTCGCGCTGCTGGCCCAGCCGCGGCAGCGCCGCGGTGGCGCCCGCCAGGCGGCGGCCCCGCTGAAGGAGGTCGGCTCCGACCCGGTCAGCGGCAACGCGATCGTCGTCAAGTCCGGGCGCTTCGGCCCCTACGTCACCGACGGCGAGACGAACGCGAGTCTCCGCCAGGGCGACGACCCCGAGGAGATGACGCTCGAGCGGGCAACCGAGCTCCTCACCGAGCGCCGTGCACGAGGTCCCGCGAAGAAGCCGGCGACCCGGAAGCGCAAGGCCTGATAAGCCAACTTTCGCCGGCCGCCGGACGTCGTAAACTGTGTCCGGGCGGCTCTGGGGCGTGCGCAAAAAGACCACATTTCCGGCACGGACGGAATACACGGAGGCGCGACGCTCGTTTCCCCTGGCAAGCGGAGGATTTGACTCCTAGAGTGAGAAGGGCTCGTTGACGCCTACCAGCTGGACCCGAAAGGACTGAGTAGACCCTGACCCAGAACCAGCTTCACGAGTTGCTCGAGACGGATCAGGCCAAGGCGATGGTCGAGGGCGCGCAGGAGCGCGGCTACCTCGAGCCTGCCGAGCTGGAGGCCTTCGCCGTCGAGCTCGATCTGAACGAGACCGAGGTCGAGGAGCTGACAACCGAGCTCGAGCGGATCGGGCTCGAGATCTCGACGCCTGCCGCCGAGGCGGAGAAGGAAAAGGAGAAGGAGGCGGAGATCGCCGCCGCCGAGGCCGCTGCCGCCGCGAGCGGCGCAGCCGACAGCCTGCAGCTCTTCCTCGCCGACGTCGGGCGCCACAAGCTGCTGACGGCCGCGGACGAGGTCATGCTCGCCAAGGCGATCGAGCGCGGCGACGCGACCGCGAAGCGCCGCATGATCGAGTCGAACCTCCGCCTTGTCGTGTCGATTGCGAAGGGGTACCGCGGGCTCGGCGTTCCGTTCCTCGACCTGATCCAGGAAGGGACGCTCGGCCTGAACCGCGCGGTCGAGAAGTTCGACTGGCGGCGCGGCTTCAAGTTCTCGACGTACGCGACCTGGTGGATCCGCCAGTCGGTGCAGCGCGCGGTCGCGAATCACGCGCGGACGATCCGCGTGCCGGTGCACGTCGTCGAGCGCCAGCAGAAGCTGTCGCGCGCGGCGCGGCGGCTCGAGGTGGAGCTCGGCCGCGAGGCGACGAAGCAGGAGCTCGCCGAGGCGACCGGGCTGCCGATGCAGCACGTCGACGAGGCGCTCTCCGCCGCCCACGCCTCGGTGTCGCTGAACCAGACCGTGGGCGCCGACGACGAGGGCGAGCTCGGCGATCTCTTCGCCGACCGTGAGGCTGCCGATCCGTTCGAGGAGGCCGAGGAGTCGCTGCGCCGCCAGGGCGTCCGCCGCGCGCTCGACGCCCTTCCGGAGCGGGAGCGTCGCATCCTCGAGCTGCGGTTCGGCTTCGACGGCGAGCCGTGGACGCTCGAGGCGATCGGCCACGAGCTCGACCTGACCCGCGAGCGGGTCCGGCAGCTCGAGGGCCAGGCACTTGCGCGGCTCGGGGCGCTTCGCGACCTGATCCACGTCGCCGCCTGAATAGTTAGTCAGGCGCTATTAGGAATCCGAGCAGGGCGGCCACGCGGCCGCCCTTTTCTTTCGGTCACCACCCCGTAATACTTTCGGCCGCATCTACGGAAAAGGAGTGGTGGAGGGTGAGGTCTAGAGCATTCAGGATCGGGGTGGTGGTGGCTGTTGCGCTTGCCACCTCGGCATTGGTCGCGACCGCCCGCGGCGGTCAGACCGCGAGCACGACGATCGTGTTCGGAACCGAGGCAGATCCGGCGCTGCTGGATCCGTCGCTCGTGTCCGACGGGCCGTCGCTGCGCGTAACGGATCAGATCTTCGAGAGCCTCGTCGGCTTCAAGCCCGGCGGAACAGCAATCGTTCCGGAGCTGGCCCTGAGCTGGAAGGCGAGCAAGAACGGTCTCGCGTGGACGTTCCAGCTGCGCAAGGGCGTCCAGTTTTCCGACGGCACGCAGTTCAACGCTGCCGCCGTCTGCTTCAACTACAGCCGGTGGTTCAACTTCCCGGCGCCGCTGCAAAGCGATGCCCTGAGCTACTACTGGGGCACCGTCTTCCAGGGCTTCGCGCATCCGTCCGCAGGCAACCCTGGTCCGGACAAGGCGCTGTACAAGGGCTGTAAGGCGAACGGGAAGTACGCGGTGACGTTGTTCCTGACACGTCGCTCGTCGTCGTTCCTCGCCGCGATCGGGCTGCCGAACTTCGGCATCGCGAGCCCGGCGGCGCTCAAGAAGTACCAGGCCGACGCAGGCACGGTGGACGCGACCGGCGTATTCCATCCGACCGGCACGTTCGCGACGCAGCATCCGATCGGGACGGGGCCGTACACGCTGTCGTCCTGGTCGATCGGCAACAAGCTCGAGCTCGCCGCGAACCCGAAGTACTGGGGCAAGAAGCCGTCTCTGACGCGCGTGATCTTCCGGCCGATCGGCGACACCGCCGCCCGGCTGCAGGCGCTCCAGACCGGTGAGATCCAGGGCTTCGACGGCGTCAATCCGGCCGACTTTGCGACGATCAAGGCCAACAAGGGCCTGAAGCTGCTCCAGCGGGCGCCGTTCAGCGTCGGCTACGTCGGGATCAACCAGTCGATCCCGCCGATGGACAAGCTCCAGGTCCGGCAGGCGCTCGCATACGGCCTCGACCGGAAGACGGTCGCCACCGCGTTCTACGCGGGCCAGGGCACGACGGCGAACCAGTTCCTGCCGCCGGCGCTCTTCGGCTCGGCGAAGAAGGGGCTGCCGGACTACTCGTACAACCCGGACAAGGCGAAGCAGCTGCTCCAGCAGGCCGGGCTGACGCTGCCGGTGAAGATCGACTTCTGGTACCCGACGAGCGTCTCGCGCCCGTACATGCCGGACCCGGCGCGGAACTTCCAGGCATTCCAGGCGAGCCTCGAGAAGTCGGGCTTCAACGTCGTTGCACACAGCGCGCCGTGGCGGCCCGACTACCGCGCCGGCGTGCAGGCAGGGAAGGACCAGGTGTTCCTGTTCGGCTGGATCGCCGACTTCGCCGACCCGGCGAACTTCCTCAACGTGCACTTCGGGAGCAAGAGCTCGCAGTTCGGGTTCGACAACCCGGCGCTGTTCAGCCTCCTCCAGAAGGCCGACGGGGAGCCGAACTTCGAGAAGCGCGTCGCGCTCTACCAGCAGGCGGGTGTCGACGTGATGAAGTTCCTGCCCGTCGTCCCGTACGTGTGGGCGAGCTCGGCAGTCGCGGTCAAGAGCAACGTAAAGGGCTACATCACCGCGCCGATCGGCCCCGTGAACGAGTCGTTCGCGCGCGTTTCCGTGAAGTAACGAGAAGGGCCGGCGGACGACTGCATGTTGCGCTTCGTCGTCCGCCGGCTCCTCCTGCTCGTTCCGATCCTGCTCGGGGTCTCGCTGCTCGTCTTCGGCTGGATCCGCGCGCTGCCCGGGTCGCCGGCCGAGGCGCTGCTCGGCGAGCACGCGACGCCGCACGCGATCCAGCAGATCCGCCACCAGTACGGGCTCGACAAGCCGATTCCCGTGCAGTACTGGAACTACGTCAAGACGCTCGCCCACGGGAATCTCGGGACGAGCATCACGACGCAGCGCACGATCACCTACGAGATCGGTCACCGCTTCCCGGCGACGGTCGAGCTCGCGTTCGCGGCGATGTTCTTGTCGATCCTCGTCGGCATTCCGATCGGTTTCTTCGCGGCGAAGCGCTACGGGGGCGTGTTCGACCACATATCGCTTGTCGGCTCGCTGATCGGCATCTCGATTCCGATCTTCTTCCTCGGCCTGATCCTCAAGTGGATCTTCGCCGTGAAGCTCGGCTGGCTGCCGAGCCTCGGTCGCGAGGACGTGCTGGCGACGCGTCCGCATCCCACGAACCTCTACCTGCTCGACGCGGTGCTGAACGGTGATGCAGGCGCGTTCTGGGACGCGCTCAAGCATCTGATCCTGCCGGCGGTCGCACTCGGCTCGATCCCGCTCGCGATCGTGGCGCGGATCACGCGCGCTGCCGTGCTCGATGTGCAGAACGAGGACTACGTCCGCACGGCCCGTGCCAAGGGCGTCGCACCGATCATCGTCGACAGCCGGCACGTGCTGCGCAACGCGTTGCTTCCGGTGTCGACGATCATCGGCCTCCAGACCGGGTTGCTCCTCTCGGGGGCGGTGCTGACGGAGACGATCTTCGCCTGGCCCGGAATCGGCTTCTGGCTGAAGGAGGCGATCTTCAACCGCGACTACCCGGTGCTGCAGGGCGGCGTGCTCTTCGTCGCAGTCGTGTTCGTCCTCGTCAACCTGCTCGTCGACATCTCGTACGCGATCATCAACCCGCGCATCCGGTATTCGTAGATGAGCGTCGCCGAGATCGAGGCTGCGGACGTTGCGTTCACGGCGCCGAGCGGCCTGTGGCGTGACGCGTGGTCCCGGCTGCGGCGAAACCCCGGCGCGATCACCGGCTTCACCCTCGTCGGCGCCTTCATCCTCGTTGCGCTGTCCGCTCCCCTGATCGCCCCGTACGACCCACGGGAGCAGGATCTTCTCCTGGTCGCGAACGGCTGCTGTCCCGGCCCGTCGGCGCACCATCTGCTCGGTGTCGACCAGCTCGGCCGCGACGAGCTGTCGCGGATCCTCTACGGCGCGCGCTTCTCGCTGCTGATCGGCGTCGTCGCCGTGAGCGTCGGCCTCGCGGCCGGGCTCTTGCTCGGTGCGATCGCCGGCTACTTCGCCGGCTGGATCGACTCCTTCGTCATGCGCCTGATGGACATCATGCTTGCGATTCCCGGGCTGCTCCTCGCGATCGGCATCGTCGCGATGCTCGGGCAGGGCCTGGTGCAGATCATGGTCGCGGTCGGCGTCGCGAACGTGCCCATCTTCGCCCGCCTGCTGCGGGGCTCGATCCTCGCCCAGCGGGAGAGCGACTTCGTCCTCGCCGCGCGCTCGGTCGGCGTCAAGCGGCGCGTGATCCTCGCCTCGCACATCCTGCCCAACTCGATCTCGCCGGTCATCGTCCAGGGCACACTCGCGCTGGCGACCGCGATCATCGACGTCGCCGGTCTCGGCTTTCTCGGGCTCGGTCCGCCGGATCCCGCGACGCCGGAGTGGGGGACGATGCTCACCGAGGTCGACCGGTATCTCCAGTCGGCGCCGTGGCTGGCGATCGCGCCGGGAATCGCGATCGTCGTCTCGGTGCTCGGCTTCAACCTGATCGGCGACGGGCTGCGCGAGGCGCTCGATCCGAAGTTGCGGGGACGTTAGTGAATCCGCTCCTCTCGGTCGATGACCTGCGCGTCGAGTTCTGGACGCAGCGCGGGACTGTCTACGCCGTCAACGGCGTGTCGTTCGACATCGCCGCCGGTGAGACGCTCGGCATCGTCGGCGAGTCCGGCTGCGGCAAGAGCGTCACCTCGCTCGCGATCCTCGGGATCCTCTCGCGCAACGGGCGCGTGACGAGCGGGCACGCGGTCTTCGAGGGACGCGACCTGATCGGGCTCAGCGACCGCGAGTTGCGCCGGATCCGCGGACGGGACATCGCGATGATCTTCCAGGACCCGATGACGTCGCTGAACCCGGTGCTGACGATCGGGCGGCAGATCCGCGAGTCGCTCCAGACGCATCTCGGGCTCGATCGCAAGCAGGCGGAGGCGCGGGCCGTCGAGCTGCTCGAGCAGGTCGGCATCCCCGAGGCGCGCGATCGGGTCGGCGACTACCCGCATCAGTTCTCCGGCGGCATGCGACAGCGCGCAATGATCGCCATGGCGCTTGCGTGCGAGCCGAAGCTCCTGATCGCCGATGAACCGACAACCGCGCTCGACGTGACGATCCAGGCGCAGATCCTCGACCTGCTGCGCTCCGTCGTGGCGGAGCGCGACACCGCGTTGATCCTGATCACACATGACCTCGGCGTCGTCGCCGGCATGTGCGAGCGCGTGCACGTGATGTACGCCGGAATGGTCGTGGAGGCGGGCTCCGCGGATACGGTCTTTGCGACGCCGCGCCATCCGTACACGTTCGGCCTGCTGCAGAGCGTGCCGCGGCTCGACACCCCGCGCGGACGGCCGCTGCGCCCGATCGAAGGCGCGCCGCGCGACATGCTGCGGCCGCCCGCGGCCTGCCCCTTCGCCCCGCGGTGCGCCTACGAGGTCGAGAAGTCGCGCCTGGAAGTGCCCCCGCTGCTCGAGATCGCGCCGGGGCACAAGGTCGCCTGCTTCAACCCGGTGCCCGAGGACGCATGGCAGCGCGAGGCGGCGGCTGTATGACCGCGCTCGTCGAGCTGGACGACGTGCGCGTCTGGTTCCCGATCAAGAGCGGGCTCGTCCTCGACCGCCACGTCGGCGACATCAAGGCGGTCGACGGCGTCACGCTGTCGATCGAGCGCGGCGAGACGCTCGGGCTCGTCGGCGAGTCGGGCTGCGGGAAGTCGACGCTCGGCCGCGCGATCCTGCGTCTCTACGAGCCGACGTCGGGCCGCATCGTCTTCGACGGCCGTGACATCTCCCACCTGGGCGAGACCGAGCTGCGGCCGCTGCGCAGGCAGATGCAGATGGTCTTCCAGGACCCGTTCGCGTCGCTCAACCCGAGGCACAGCGTCGGCCGGATCGTGGGCGAGCCGCTCCGCGCACACGCGCTCGCGTCGGGCGGTGACGTGACGAAGCGCGTGCGCGATCTGCTCGAGATCGTCGGCCTGCCTGCGGACGCGGTCGGCCGCTACCCGCACGAGTTCTCGGGTGGTCAGCGCCAGCGCATCGGCGTCGCGCGCTCGCTCGCGGTGAATCCGTCGTTCATCGTCGCCGACGAGCCGGTCTCGGCGCTCGACGTCTCGATCCAGGCGCAGATCCTCAACCTGCTCGAGTCGCTGCAGGCCGACTTCGACCTGACGTACCTCTTCATCTCGCACGATCTCGCGGTTGTACGGCACATCTCCGACCGGATCGCCGTCATGTACCTCGGCTCGGTCGTGGAAGTGTCGCCGGCGGAGGCCCTCTACGAGTCGCCGCTGCACCCGTACACGATCTCGCTGCTCTCCGCCGTGCCGATCCCCGACCCGAAGATCGAGCGGCAGCGCGAGACGATCCTGCTCCAGGGCGACCTGCCGAGCCCGGCGAACCCTCCGCACGGGTGCCGGTTCCACACGCGCTGCCCGTATGTGCAGCCGACGCGCTGCCGCGACGAGGTGCCGGCGCTGCGCCGGCTGCTCGAGGGGCACACGGTGGCGTGCCACTGGGCGGAGGAGATCAAAACAGGGCAGCTCCGGCCGCGGGAGCGGGAGCCGGTCTTCGAGGCGCCGCTGCCGGAGCCGGTTGCCGGGCCGCCGCCGACCTAGCGGCCGCCTTCAGGATCGCGTCGCGCTCGAGCGGCACGATCGTGAGCTCCGGCGGCGGCTTGCGAAGAAAGGTGCCGACAAGGTGGAGCTCGTCGAGATCGCCGGCGGTATCGGACGCAAGGGCATGTCGCGCCGCGGCGAGCCCGGCCTCGATCTCGAGATACGCGCCGCCGCCCGGCGGCAGCGTCCGTACTGCGGCGACCCGGCCGCCGGCGAGAAAGAAGGCCCGCGCGTGGCCGGGCTCGACGGCGGGCGCGACGATGCAGCGCTCGACCGCGCGCAGCCGGGCGAGCCGCTCGAGCTCCCGGCAGACCCGCTCGAGCGCCTCGAGCCGGTCGCGCAGGCGCGCGGCGTCCTCGTAGCGGCGTGCGTCGGAGAGCTCGGCGAGGCGGCGCCGCAGCCGCGGCAGCGCCGCAGCCGGCCGGTCGAGCTCGTCGGCCTGCAGCGCCCGCGCCGCGAGCTGCGCGCGACGGCGCGAGCGAATCGGCCCAAGTAACAAGTTGTCACTTGGTTGGGACGAGGCGACGACCGCATCGCCGCGCTTCTTGAGCCACACGTACCGCTCGGGCCGCGCGACGCGCGCGTTCGCCGGCGGGCGGAGCTCGCGGATCAGGCGCAGCTCCTCGAGCGAGGCCTCGAGCTCGGACCCGAGCACGCGCCACTCGATCCGCTCGACCGCGGCGACCGCCGCCTCGACCGCGGGCCGCTGCCGGTCGCTGCGGAAGTACGAGCGCAGCCGTGCGCGCAGGTCGCGCGCCCGCCCGACGTAGAGCAGCTGGTCGTTGCGGTCGTAGAAGAAGTAGACGCCCGGATGCGGCGGCGCGCCGAACGCAAGGTGGCGCTTGTCCCACACGCGCCGCGTGCGCGTCGCCGACAGTCCGACGAGCTCGGCGACGGTGCGCGCACCGCGCTCCTGCGCGAGCCCGATCAACGCGAGCAGCACCTCGGCCGTCGCCTGCGCGTCGGGCAGCGCGCGGTGGCACGGCTGCACCGCGGTGCCGAAGAAGTAGGACAGCTGCGCGAGACTCGCACGCGGCACGCGCCCAGCAAGCAACCGGCGTGCGAGCGGAACCGTGTCGACGACGGGAGCGGCGAGCCGCGAGCCGGTGAGGCGCTCGGTCTCGCGGTCGAGGAACGCCAGGTCGAAACGCGCGTTGTGCGCGACAAGCACCGAGTCGCCGGCAAACGCGAGAAACCGCCGCACCGCGAGCGACGGCGGTGGAGCGCCACGCAGCTGCCGGTCGGTGAGGCCGGTCAGCGCGGAGATCACGGCACCGAGCGGCACGCGCGGATCGACGAGCGTCTGGAACTCCTCGACGAGCTCGAACCCGCGCACGCGCACGGCGCCGATCTCGCAGATCTGCGACGACCCGGGCCGCAGGCCGGTGGTCTCGAGGTCGACGACGACGTACTCGGCGTCCTCGAGCAACAGGTCGGCCCCGAGCGGCCGCGCGAGCGATACCGAGTCGCCGTTCCAGGCGAGGCGCGCGTCCGCCTCGACCACATCGGCGAGCAGCGTCCGCGCGAGCGCGACCGGCGCCGTTCGCAGCGCAAAGAGCCGTCGTGCCGCTTCGTCGGCAATGACCGGCCCGCGGCGCTCCTCGACGAGCTCCACCAGCCGGTCGGCGGCGTCTAGCCTCAGCTGCATGGCTCACAGGGTAGGCGAACATACGTTCGATTACCACTCCGTCCGCTCCCTGACCCCGCTGCGGGCCGAGCCGAGCGAGGCTTCCGAGCAGGTCACGGAGGCGCTGCCGGGCGAGCCGCTCGAGCTCGAGGAGGAGCGCGATGGGTGGGCTCGCGTCCGCACCGCGTACGGCTATCCGGGCTGGCTCCGTAGCGATTCGCTCGCCCGCGAATTCGATCCGGCCTGGCTCGAGCCGAGCGCGGCTGCTCCGCTCGACCACGCGCGGACGCTCATCGGCGCTCCGTATCTCTGGGGCGGCATGACCGAGCGCGGCGTCGACTGCTCGGGGCTCGTCCACATGAGCTTCCGGGCGACCGGCCGGCTCGTCCCGCGCGACGCCGACCAGCAGGAGGAGGCGGGGGAGCCGGTCGAGCAGCTGCAGCCCGGCGACCTGATCTCGTACGGCGATACGCATGGCGCCGATCACGTGGCGTTCTGGCTCGGCGAGGGCCGCATCCTCCACGCGACCGGCCGCGAGGGCGTGCACGAGGTCGTCGAGGAACCCGAGCCGGACGAGCTGCGCGGACGCCGCCGTTCCGCCTTTCGCCTGTGAAACGCCTCTAACCCCGTCAGAGGCAGAACGTCAGTAAGAATGCACCCCGCGCTCAAGGGAACCGTAAAGACCGGGAGGTCAATCTTGAACCGAAGCATCTCTTGGAAGCGGCTGGTCACAGCCGCGGCACTGTGCGCCGGACTCGCCGTGATCGCCGCCGGCTGCGGCGGCGGCGGCAGCAGCAGCACGACGACGTCGGGCAGCACGAACACGACGGCGTCGAGCGGGAAGTCGTTTGCCAATTTCCGCATCGCCTACGACGCGGGCATCGACTACCTCGACTCAGGCCTCTCCTACACGGTGCAGGGCTGGTCGATCATGTGGAACGTCTATCTGCCGTTGCTCGGGTACAAGCACGTCAACGGCCCGGACGGCGCGACGCTCGTGCCGTACCTCGCGAAGGAGCTGCCGAAGGTCTCCGCCGACGGCACGACGTACACGTTCACGCTCCGCAAGGGCTTGAAGTACTCGGACGGGACGCCCGTTAAGGCGAGCGACTTCCCGGCGACGATCAAGCGCGACTACAAGATCGACTCGCCGGGCGTCGGCTTCTTCTCGAACATCGTCGGCGCCGACGAGTTCGCGGCCTCGAAGAAGGGCGAGATCGGCGGGATCACGGCCGACGACGCGACCGGCGTGATCACGATCAAGCTGAAGCAGCCGCAGGGCGACTTCCAGTACATCATGGCGACGGAGTTCGCGGCCCTCCTGCCGGCGGCCTCGCCCGCGAAGGACGCGTCGACGAACCCGCTGCCTGCCACGGGTCCGTACATGATCCAGAGCTACAAGCCGAACAAGCAGGTGATCGTCGTCCGCAATCCCAACTTCGACGCCAGCATGTTCGACGGGAACGTGCCGGTCGGCAATCCGGACAAGATGACGATCGACGTCATCGGCGACCCGGGCATTGCGCTCACGCGCGTGCTGCAGGGGAAGGACGACTACGACTTCCAGCAGCCGCCGTCGGATCGCCTGGCCGACCTGCAGAACAACCACGCCGACCAGATCAAGCTCTACACGCCGGCGAACACCTACTACTACTTCATCAACAACCGCCTGGCGCCGTTCGACAACGTCAAGGTGCGGCAGGCGGTCAACTTCGCGATCGACCGTGAGGCGCTCGTGCGCATCTACGGCGGTCTCGCCGCGCCGACGGAGAACGTGCTTCCGCCGACGTACCCGCAGTACAAGAAGCTGAATCTGTACCCGTACAACCTCGCGAAGGCGAAGCAGCTGATCACCCAGGCGGGCGCGAAGGGCGCGGACGTCACGGTGTGGACGAGCAACAACACCACCCGCCGCGCACCGCAGGCCGGTGCGTATCTCCAGGACCAGCTGAACAAGATCGGCTTGAACGCGAAGCTGAAGACGATCAACGCCGAGATCTACTGGACGACCGTGGGCGCGCAGGCGAACAAGACGCAGATCGGCTTTGCGGACTGGTACCAGGACTATCCGCATCCGCTCGACTGGTTCGACGTCCTGCTGAATGGGAACCGGATCACCGAGACGCACAACAACAACTACTCGAACTTCGACGACCCGGCCATCAATGCGAAGATCGAGGCGCTCAAGAAGGAGCCGGAGCTGACGAGCGCGGTGAATGCCGAGTGGGCGCAGGTCGACAAGATGGCGATGGAGAAGGGGGCGTGGGCGCCGTTCGTGAACGTCCAGGGCGTCGACACCTTCAGCACCGACATCGACCTGAGCTGCTACGTGCAACACGTGCTCTACCAGTTCGACTTCGCGACGATCTGTCACAAGTAGTCGGACTCGTTTGGATCGCGAGCGGGGGCGCCGGCAGCGGCGCCCCCGCCGCCTCGGGGAGGCGGTGAGTGGCACAACGGTCTGAGACGGAGTTCACGCTCGACACCGCGGCGGAGCTGGCCGCGGGCGAGCAGGCGAGCGCGATCCGCGGCCGCAGCCCCTGGTACCTCGCCTGGCGGCGCCTGCGCCGGAACAAGGTTGCGTTCTTCGCGCTCGGCCTGTTCATCCTGATCGTCGCCGTCTGCGCCGCCGCGCCGCTCTACGCCAGCCACGTCGCACACACGACGCCGGACGCGACCAACCCGACCGGAACGGTGAAGGTGAACGGGGTCGAGAAGGACGTCGTCTCCGTCGGCGGCGTCGTCAACGGCAAGCTCGTGCCCTCGATCCCGATCGGGCCGACGTGGTTCAGCGGCGGCGGCCGGTATGTGCTCGGCGCCGACACGCTCGGCCGCGACGTCGCGGTGCGTCTCCTCTACGGCGGTCGCAACTCGCTGCTCGTCGGTATCGGCTCGTCCGCGATCTGCGTTCTCGGTGCGATCCTGCTCTCGCTCCTCGCCGGCTACTTCGGCGGCTGGATCGACTTCATCATCACCCGCTTCTTCGATCTCTTCTACGCCTTCCCGGTCGTGCTGCTCGGGATCGCGCTCGGCTCCGCGCTCGCCGTCAACGGCTTCCACTGGGGCATCGACATCCAGGCAGGCAGCCTCTGGATCCCGCTGCTCGTGATCTCGTACGTCCTGATCCCGTACATCGGCAGGCCGCTGCGCGGTCAGGTGCTGTCGCTGCGCGAGAAGGAGTTCGTCGAGGCGTCGATCTCACAGGGCGCGCGGCCGCTCCGGATCATGTTCTCGGAGCTGCTGCCGAACATCGCGAGCTCGGTGCTCGTCTTCTTCACGCTGATCATCGCCAACAACATCGTGCTCGAGGCCGCGCTTTCGTTCCTCGGCGCCGGCGTCCAGGACCCGACGCCGTCGTGGGGCAAGCTGATCTCCGAGGGCCAGACGCTGATCATCACGCGCCCGGCGCTCGCGCTCGCACCCGGCATCGCGATCGTCCTCACCGTCCTGTCGCTGAACGTCTTCGGCGACGGCCTCCGGGACGCGCTCGATCCGCGCGCGAAGGTGAAGGTGGAGCACTGATGCTGACGTTCCTGACGCGGCGGCTGATCGGTGCGGTGATCGTCTGCATCGCCGTGACCTTCATCGTCTTCGTGATCTTCATCGTCATCCCCGGCGGCGATCCCGCGGCCCGGATTGCCGGCAGAACGGCGACCGAGCAGAACATCCAGAACATCCGCCACGACTGGGGCTTCGACCAGCCCTTCTATGTGCAGTACTACCGCATGCTGAAGAAGATGTTCACGGGCGAGCTCGTTGGGACGACGAACGGCCAGAACGTCGTCGACCAGATCTTCCAGGGGATACCTGCGACCTTCTCGCTCACGATCGGCGCCGGCATCATCTGGCTCTTCTTCGGGATCGTCGTGGGGGTGGTGTCCGCGATCACCGCGGGCAGGTGGTCGGACCGGGTGATCACGATCCTCGCGCTGATCGGCATCTCGATGCCCGTGTTCTGGCTCGGCCTGATCTGCCGCTACTACCTCGCCGAGGGCGGGGTTGCCACGATCTTCCCGGACGGCGGCTATACCGCGCTCACTGCCAACCCGCTGCAATGGTTCTACCACCTCATCCTGCCGTGGTTCGTGCTTGCGGTGCTCTTCATCGGCTTCTACGGGCGCGTGCTGCGCGGCAACATCCTCGACACGATCAACGAGGACTACGTTCGCACGGCCAAGGCGAAGGGCCTCTCGTGGCGGCGAATCCTCACGCGCCACGTGCTGCGCACGTCGCTGATCCCGATCGTGACCCTCTTCGGGCTCGACTTCGCCGCGGTGCTCGGCGGCGGCGCGATCCTGACCGAGACGGTGTTCGACCTGCACGGCGTCGGCCAGTACGCGGCGGACAACATCCAGTCGCTCGACCTGCCCCCGATCATGGGCGTGACGATGTACGGCGCCATCTTCATCGTCGTCTTCAGTGTGCTCGTCGACCTCTTCTACGCATACCTCGATCCGCGGATCCGGCCCACCTGATGGCCGAGGTCCTGCTCGAGGTCAAAGACCTCTCGGTGCGGTTCGCGACCGAGGACGGCGTCGTCCAGGCCGTCGACGGCGTGTCCTTCCAGCTCGAGCGCGGCAAGGTGCTCGGCATCGTCGGCGAGTCCGGATCCGGGAAGAGCGTGACGGCGATGACGATCATGGGCCTGACGCGCGACGTGAACGCGCGATTCGGCGGCGAGGTGCTCTACCAGGACCGCGACCTGCTCGAGCTGTCCGATGTGGAGATGCAGAACTACCGCGGCAACGAGATCGGAATGATCTTCCAGGATCCGATGACGTCGCTGAACCCGGTGTACCGGATCGGCGAGCAGATCGTCGAGGCGATCCAGGCCCACGAGCCGCTCGACAAGCCGCAGGCGCGCCGGCGGGCGGTCGAGCTGCTCCGCCAGGTCGGGATCCCGAACCCGGAGTCGCGCGTCGACGACTACCCGCACCAGTTCTCGGGCGGCATGCGCCAGCGTGCGATGATCGCGATGGCGCTGTCGTGCAATCCGTCCGTGCTGATCGCCGACGAGCCGACGACTGCGCTCGACGTGACGATCCAGGCTCAGATCATCGAGCTGATCTCGAGGCTGAAGGACGACTTTAACTCGTCGGTGATCATGATCACGCACGATCTCGGCGTCGTCGCGGAGATCGCGGACGAGATCATCGTCATGTACGCCGGCCGAGTGGTCGAGCGCTCCCAGACGCGAGACCTCTTCTACGACCCGCAGCATCCGTACACGTGGGGCCTGCTCGGGTCGATCCCGCGGCTCGACCAGCCGCGCACGAAGCGGCTGTTCTCGATCGCGGGCACGCCGCCGTCGCTGATCAACATGCCGCAGGGCTGCAAGTTCCGGCCGCGCTGCACGCACGCATTCGAAAAGTGCGTCGAGGAGCCGGGCCTCGAGAACCGCGTCGAGACGCCGGGGCACCTCGACCGCTGCTGGCTCGACGTCGACTACAAGCGCGCCCAGCGCGGCGCGGCGATCGGCACGGAGCCGGAGGCGGCGTGAGCAGTAACGACGGCGCGCTCCTCGAGGTCAAGCACGTCAAGAAGTACTTCCCGATCCGCAAGGGCCTCCTCCAGCGGGAGGTGGCGCGCGTCCACGCGGTCGACGACGTCAGCTTCACGGTGCGCGCGGGGGAGACGCTCGGCCTCGTCGGCGAGTCCGGCTGCGGCAAGTCGACGCTCGGGCGGACGATCGTGCGGCTGCTCGAGCCGACGAGCGGGCAGATCAGGTTCCGCGGGCGGGCGATCGAGTCGCTCGGCGCCGGCAAGCTGCGGCCGCTGCGGCGCGAGATGCAGATGGTCTTCCAGGACCCCTACGCCTCGCTGAATCCGCGCAAGCGGGTCGGCTCGATCGTCGGCGACCCGCTGAAGATCCACGGGATCGGCGACGCCAAGGCCCGGAAGGCGCAGGTCGAGCAGCTGCTCGAGACGGTGGGGCTCTCGCCCGAGCACTTCAACCGCTTCCCGCACGAGTTCTCCGGAGGCCAGCGACAGCGGATCGGGATCGCGCGCGCGCTCGCGCTGCGCCCGAAGCTGATCGTCGCCGACGAGCCGGTGTCGGCGCTCGACGTCTCGATCCAGGCACAGATGCTGAACCTGCTCGAGGATCTCCAGGAGGAGTTCAACCTCACGTACGTCTTCATCGCGCACGATCTCGGCGTCGTCCGGCACGTGAGCGACCGGATCGCGGTGATGTACCTCGGCAAGCTCGTCGAGGTCTCGCCGGCCGAGGAGCTCTACGAGCGGCCGATCATGCCGTACACCGAGGCGCTCCTCTCGGCGGTGCCGATCCCCGACCCCGACCTCGCAAGGGCCCGCAGGCGAATCGTGCTCGAGGGGGACGTGCCGAGCCCGATCAACCCGCCGAGCGGCTGCCGCTTCCATCCCCGCTGCCGGTACGCGACCCAGGTTTGCAAGGAGGTCGAGCCGCCGCTCGTCGACTACGGGAGCGGGCATCTGGCGGCCTGCCACCACCCGCTGAACGTCGACGCGGCCACGCTGGCCGCGGTCGCCGCGGCCCCGGAATCCCCCGCCGCAGCGGAGGAGAGCGCCCTCCCGCGGGATACCTCGGGGGAGTCCCACCCCGTCACGGACGAGGGCGATGGCCCTTCGGCGGGCGACGAGGACACCGCCGGGATCCCTGAAAGGAGGTAGGACCTACTAAAGGGTGGTCCTGCCGCGGCCGATACTCGGGCCGTGGACGCTGCTGAGCGCAAGGACATTCTGAACCGCTACGCCGACCATTCGCGGCGCTTCGAGGCGGTCGCCGCGCGCCGGCGCACCACCGAGGGCGCGGAGGTCATCCCGTTCCAGGGCCCGCTCCGGGAGCTCGAGCAGGAGCCGACGATGCGGGAGATCGAAGTGCTCCAGCTGATCTCGGAAGGCCTCGTCAACCGCGAGATCGGCGTCCGGCTCTTCCTCTCGGAGGAGACGGTCAAGTCCCACGTCCGCCACCTGCTCGCGAAGCTCCAGGCGCGCTCGCGAGCCCATGCCGTCGCCGTCGGCTTCCGCCGCGGCATCATCGGCTAGCCCTTTAGGCCGCTTTCTCGGGCGCAGCAACGCCGGCCCGCCCGGCCGGCGTTGTGGACAAGCACTGTCGAAACCCTTGTGCGGCCCTGGCGGCGCGGACGATTGCTTCCGGCGCCGCTGACTAAACAGCTTTCGGCCGTTTTCCACGGGCTGTGGGAAACCCCTCATTCGGGGGATGTCCTCAAACCTACAGAAAACGGAAGGTGTGTCGGGCTTACCAGGTCTTGATGGAGCCGAGCACTGCAGCTCTGGCTACCACTGTGGCAATGCGCTTTTGCACCGGGGTCTCCTCCGGTAGGGAACTGACGGCGATTCCAGCGTATACCCCTTTAGGGGGAGATTTCAAGAGTTTGCAGACCAGATTTCCACAGCTTCTACAAATTTGGCAGAACCGAGAGAAGCTGCTGCTGATCTGGGTGGGCGCCTTGATTCTCGGCGCCGCCGCGATGTCATCAGTCGTGGTCGCCGCGGGCTATCGGCTTCACCACGCGTTGCCCGTTCTTGTCTTTGCGCTCGTCGCGGTGGCAGCTGAGCACGAGAGCATCAGTCTTACTCCGCATCTCGAGATTTCCGTCGCGTCGCTCATATGCGTGTTCGTCGCCATGGTTTTCGGACCGCTCGCGGGCGTTGTTGTTGGCGCAGCAGGCCTACTCGCCGATCTTCCGAGGCGCGATGTCCCACAGCCGATTCTCCGGTGGTCGACGTGGACGGCGATCAGGATCATCGTCGCTGGGGCGGCGGGTCTCACAGCGATGGCTGTCCGCGGTCACCTGAGTCACGGCTTCCTCGGCCTCTTCGCCGCGGTGGCGGCCGCGCTGGTAGTGGAGTCGCTGACAGACATGTCTCTTTCGTCCATAACGCCTGTCATTCGCGGTAGTGGCTCTTTGATGGACACGGTCGGATCTGTGGGTCCTGCCCTAATCGTCAGTGTCCCGCTACACGCCCCGATGATCGCAGTCCTGGCCTACTCGTACATGGAGATCTCTCCGTGGAGCGTTGCACTCTTCGCCGCTCCTGCCTTTGCAGCGCATAGGTTGCTGCTCCTCTATAGGCAGCAGAGATTGGCGACGAAGGCTCTTGGAGTCGCAAACGCAAGGCTTGAGAGCGCAAACCTGTCATTTGCTACGGCGCTCGTAGCCACCCTCGATGCAAGAGATCGTTATACCGCTGGCCACTCGGCCGCCGTGGCGATCTACGCTCGCGACATCGCGAAACGCATGGGACTGCCAGAGAGAGAGCAGGAACTCATCCATCTCTGCGGTCTGGTTCACGACGTCGGCAAGATCGGTCTTCCGGCCGGGCTTCTTGAGAAGCCCGGAGCGCTCTCCCTTGACGAGCGGCGACAGATGGAGCAGCACCCGGTGATCGGGGAGCGCATTCTTCGCAACGTCGATGACTACGCGGAGATCGCCGCGATTGTTCGACATCACCATGAGCGGGTCGATGGCAACGGCTACCCCGATAGGCTTGAGGGCGACGAGATTCCGCTGCTAGCACGCATAATCGCGGTTGCAGACGCTTACAATGCCATGACGTCGGACCGACCGTACCGCGATGCCATGCCTAGTCGCGTCGCTCGTCTAAGACTGGCGCAGGCCGTGGAGAGTCAGTTCGATACCGCTGTCGTCGCCGCCTTCGAGGCAATTCTCACTGCGGGTTCCGAGGATTACCGGATGGCCACAGATCCGGAGTTTGTTCTGACATCTCCGGGTGCGTCCGAGAGGACGGCGACTACGCTTGTTGACGATCTTAGAGTCGCCGCCGCCATGGCGGTCCTCGCCTAAAAGTTCAGATTGTCGATGTCCGCCGCCGCGGCTTCGGCGCGACTGTGGACGCGCAGCTTTTCGAAGATGTGCCGTACATGCACTTTCGTGGTCGACTCGCTGATGAACAGCGTTCGGGCGATTTCCCGGTTGGTTCTGCCCTGAACCACGAGCTCGTAGACGTCACGCTCGCGGCGCGACAATCCCTCGCTTCGTCGTACCTCCCGGGGCATGTCCAAGCCGGCTGCGCGACCAATGTCGATGTCGCGCGAACCCGCAAGAATCGGTGTCAGTTCTCGCACCAGAGTCTGGCTCTTCGCGCAGACAACCGCGAGGTGGGGATATGCGCGGCAGGCAAGCACGACGGCGTCGCAGTGCCCGCCGGCGATGATCCGGGAGACTACTGAAACCGCCTTTCTTCGCGCATTATCGTCATCAGACTCGCGAAGCCCCACGATCGCGAGTGCGAGGTCACCAAGGTTGTGGGCGTCAAGGTAGTTCGAGACCCGCTTCGCTTTGAGAGCCGCTCGCCGTGCCGGGGCAACACTTCCCAATGCGGCGAGGTAGAGGGACCGGCTTCCGATCCACTCCCCGTGAAACGCCGGAGGAAGGTCCGATGGCGGGTCGGCGCGCAGTGTGAGCTCGGCGCGTTCTAGATCGCCCGCGGCCACTTTCATTCGAGCGAAGGTGAGCTTGGTTTGACCCATCACAAAGGTTGAGGCGGAGTCGGCTTTCGCGGCTAGTTCCTGGAGCACTCGCTGGGCGGACGAAATCTTTCTAAGCCCCACGAATGCGGTGGCGCGTGTCCTCAAAGCGTGATCAGCGGCAAAGTCGAGTCCGGTGGAGCGCGCGTCCTCGATCAGCTGGGTGGCAAGCTCCAGTGACCGTTCGTATTCCGCGAAGTAGACCGATGCCGACGAGAACAGATTTAGGTAGTTAGTCCGGATGAGCGGATCACCGACGTGGGTTAGAAGACCCCAGCCGAGCTCCAACTCGTGGATCGCGCCGCGTACATCAGCGTTGGCTTCAATCAGCATAAATGCGCTCGCCGTGACGAGCCGAAGCGCGTGTGCGGGGCTGGCATCATCTGCGCGCCTGAGCGTTTCAAGAATCCGCCAAGCGCTTGCATCCTGGACTTCAAATGCCGTCAGAAAGTCCATCCACTGGGCCGCAATCTGTGTCTGACTTTGGCCTGAGAGCTTCGCTGCCGTCTCGGCATTGCGCTTGGCGGCTGCGCCATCTCCGCGGAGGTGTGCAGCCCTAGCGGCGACCAGATGCGCTTGTGCGGAGAGTTCGTGATCGCGTGAGAGTCCCGCGGCGCGCTCGGCCACAACTTGTGCGTGAGCGTCGAGACCTTCTCGGAGGGCGATCTCCGCCTCTGCAAGGAGGACAACAGCACTGCTCCCCTCTTGTGCAGCAAGGGTCAGCCAGCGCTTGACTGTCGCTAGCCGGCCGGAGGCAAGCAGGTCCGGTAGCGCCTCTTGCAGGAGAGACCCCGCGAGATTGGCGTTCGGAAACTCCGTGAGAGTCGCCAGGCACTCATCCCAGTGTCGCGCACTTGCGAGATGCTCAAGAGTGCGCACGACGAGCCTGTCAGACTCTTTGGCCGGAACCTCATGGAGTTTGGCAAGCAAAAAAGCACGGAGAAGGGGATGGAGTCCGAGCTCGCGGGTCGAGCTTCTCGTGATGAATCCACGATCGGCTGCCTCAGATAGGTGCGCTTCACATGTGGCTCCGAGCAGCTCTTGCGTTAGGGAGAGGTCGACATCGCCCCCCAGAGCCAGCACGTACAAGCTTTCGCGGAGGCGCGCAGGTGCCTGTTCGAACAGGTCGTCGGCGAAGTACTCGTACAGCTCCGCGGGAAGTAGGGAGTCTTCGACGTGACCCCCTGTATCGCGTCGTCTGGCGGCAAGTCCGATAACAGCTGGCCATCCTCGAGCCTGCGCCATGAGTTCGGTCGGCGGAGTCGGCACATCGCTTGCGAGAACTTTGCGTGCTTCGTCTTCAGTGAATGCGAGCTCGTTGAGACCGACGACTATTGCGTCTCCGTAAACGCGCATTCGAGAGGTCATCCAGCGGGGCCGCACACGGCTCGTCAGGAGAACCCGCCCCTCAGATCCTGCGACGAGCGTAGAGACGAGCTCCTCGGACTCGGTGGACTCCGCGTAGTGGTAGTCGTCGATTACGAGAAGTGACTCGGCCAGATGCGGCACGCCGGCGGCGAGCTCGCGTCCAAGAGCCTCCGGACCTGCTCCCTGCGCTGCCAGGCCGGTAATGCGAGTCGCGACCCTCTCAGGCATACCTGCCCGTTGCAGTGACTGGGCGAGACCAGTCGCGACCGCCGCTGCATCCAACATCTCCAGTCCGCCTGAGTACCAGGCGACCTGCTCTGACCTCGTGGCGACCCACTCCCGTGCGAGCGTGGTCTTCCCATAGCCGGCCGGCGCGCACAGCAGGATGATCCGCGCCGTCGAATCGTCGAGAAGCTTTGTAAGCCGCGGGCGCTTGATGATGTAGTTCTTCGCGCTCGGCTGCGTCGTGACCATGGCTTCACCCATTCGCGGGCCGACGCCAGCCCGCTCGCCGCGTTGCCTGCTCCTCCTGCGCATTGTGCACCTTGCTATGAGCTATGCAAGGGGGCCCGCGCCCGGGGCACGCGCGCCGGGCGCGGTTGCCGTCAGCCCCCGACGCCGGCCGTGGCCGGCGCAAGCTCACAAGCAAGGGGGTCTTCACCTGTGAGCGTCCTAAACGCGGCCGGGATCTGCCGTCGACGAGGAACGCCGAGCTTCTGTCGCAGAACGTCACAGTGTGCCTTCGCCGTCCTGGCAGAGATGCCCAGGCGCTCGCCGACCTCCTCGTTCGAGCAGCCTTCGGCGATTAGCTCGACCACCTGGCGCTGCCGCGTCGTGAGTGAGAGCCGCGTTTCGCTGGGAGTGCTTGCCATGGACCACACGGTACGCCCCGCGTCCCGCGCCAACCATCGGTCGATGGGAGTATTCGAGGCGGGCTAGACCCGCGCCGACCGAAATCCCCCGCGTACGAAGCTCGCGTCGTGCCCCCGCGCGTTCGCTTCGTCGAGTTCCTCCTGGGTGAGCGCCCCTATCCGCAGGAGCAGGTCGAGCTCGTCCCGGAGGTGCGTGTGCATCATCTCCGGGCCGTCCGTCGCGATCGTGAATCGGACGCCGCGGTCGACGAAGGTGCGGAAGACGTCTCGCACCGCCGCCTCGTCCGGCAGCGCCTTCGTCAGGAGGTTCGAGGTCGGGCAGATCTCGAGCACGATCTCGGCGTCGCGCAGGTCGCGCATCAGCTCGTCGTCGCCGGCGGCGAGGATGCCGTGGCCGATCCGGTCGGGCTGCAGCACCTGGAGCACCTCGGCGATCTCGTCGCGGCCCATCTCGCCGCCCTCCTCGCCGACGTGGATCGTCACGCCGAGGCCCGCATCGCGTGCGGTCTCGACCATCGGCTGCACCTGCCGGTAGTCGTAGCGCTCGCCGCCGGGGCGCCGGCCTGCGATGTCGACCCCGACGATGCCGCGCGAGGCCCAGCCGATCGCCTTCTCGACGATCACCTCGTTCTGCCGCGCCGTGAAGGTGCGGTCCATCATCAGGATCAGCCCGGCGCGCACCTGCGGGTACTCGAGGCTCGCGCGGTCGAGGCCGCGGATGGCGGCGAGGATGATGTGGTCGAGGTCGCGCTCGCCGCCGCGGTTTCGCTTCATCGGGTTGAAGCGCAGCTCGAGCGTCGTGATCCCCTGCGACCGGTACGCGCCGCCGATCGCGGCGTGCACCGACACCTCGACGGCGAGCGGGCTCGACTGGATCAGCTCCGTCCAGTGGTAGATCTGATCGAGCGCGTCGAGGTTCGGCACGCCGCGCGGGTCGCTGACCGTGACGAGGCGGTCGAAGTCCCAGTAGTCCTTGACCGGGAGCGCGATGCCCTGCTCGTGCGCGAGCGTCCAGAGGATGTCGGACGAGACCGAGCCGCCGAGATGGGTGTGCAGCTCCGCGAGACCGTCCATCGAGCCAGTCTAGTGAGCGCCGACGACGGCCCACCGCCGCCCCGCGAAGCGCACGCCGAGGAGCGTGAGCCGGGCAACGATCAGTACGTCGAGGCCGGACCAGACGCCGACGATGCCCCAGTCGAGCTTCAGCGAGAGCACCGCGATCGGGATGAACACGGCGCTCGCCGCGAGCATCGACCACATGAGATAGGCGGTGTCGCCGGCGCCGATCAGGATCCCGTCGAGCGCGAACACGGCGCCTCCGAGCGGCTGCAGGAGCGCGAAGAGCGGCCACAGCAGTGCCGCCTGCGCGAGCACCGCGTGGTCGCTCGTGAACGCGCGCGGCAGCAGATGCTCGAGCGGCAGCAACACGACCGCGAAGGCGCCGCCGACGACGGTCGACCAGCCGATCATCCGCACCGCCGCGTCGTATGCGCCCCCGGCGTCGCCCGCGCCGAGCATCCGGCCGACGATCACCTGCCCCGCGATCGCGATCGCGTCGAGGATCAGCGCCAGGAAGTAGAAGAGCTGGATCGCGATCTGGTGCGCGCCGATCGCGGCGTCGCCCATCCGCGCCGCCACCGACGACGCGGCCAGGAACGCGGCCATCAGGGCCGTCGTACGGACGAAGATCTGGCGTCCGATGCGCAGCATCGGCCGCATCTCGCGCAGGCTCGGCCGCTTCGAGTCGGCGTGCGGGCGCAGCAGCTCGACGACGAACGCCGCGCCCATCCCCGCCTGCGCGATCGCCGTGCCCGCGGCCGAGCCGGCGATGCCCCAGTGGAAGCCGTAGACGAAGAGCACCTCGAGGACGATGTTCGCGAGGTTTGCGACGACGACGATCTCGAACGGGCGGCGGAGGTTCGACACGCCGCGCATGTAGCCCTGTCCGGCGACCGCGATCAGCGCGGCCGCGAGCCCGGGGGCCGCGATCCGGAAGTACGTCAGCGCGTAGTCGCCGGACCGCCCGTGCGCGCCGAGCGCGCCGAGCAGCGGCTCCGCGACCGCCTCGAGCACGGCGACGAGGACGACTCCGATCCCGACCGACAGCCACAGCGCCTGGGCGGCGAGCCGCGCCGCGCGCTCCTCCTGGCCCGCGCCGGCTGCCCGCGCCACGACGGCCGTCGTCCCGTAGGCCAGGAAGTTGAACATCGCGAACGCGCCCCCGAGCACGGCCCCTGCCAGCCCGAGGGCGGCGATCTGGGGCCGCCCGAGATGGCCGACGATCGCCGTGTCGACCAGCACGTACAGCGGCTCCGCCGCCAGGGCGCCGAGCGCGGGCAGCGCCAGCCGGAGGATCTCGCGATCGTGTGGTGAGCGGAGCCCCATCGCGCGCCGACGATAATGGGCGCCGTGAAGGTGGGGATCGTCGTCCCGTACTCGTGGTCCTTCTGGGGCGGCGTCGTCGAGCACGCCGAGCTCCAGGCCGACGCGCTCCGCCGCCTCGGCTGCGAGGTGAAGACGATCATGGGCAACGACCCGCCCGGCCAGTTCACGCGCGTGCTGCACCCGCGGCACGGCCGGCACGGGATGCCGCCGCCGGACGTGATCCCGATCGGGCGCTCGGTGATCGTGCCGGCAAACGGGACGCTCCCGAACATCATCCTCAGCCCGCGCTCGGTCTTCCGGATCAAGCAGGCGCTCGCGCGCGAGCGCTTCGACGTCGTGCACCTGCACGAGCCGATGACGCCGACCCCGTGCATCGCGACGCTCGCGATGTGCACGGCGCCGATGGTCGCCACCTTCCACGCGAGCGGCGATCTCGGCTGGATGAAGGTCGGCAAGTGGGCCTGGGGCTTCCTCGCCGAGCGCCTCGACCACCGGATCGCCGTCTCCGAGCGGGCGCGCGAGTCCGCCGCCCGCTGGCTGCCGGGCGACTACGAGATCGTCCCGAACGGCGTGCTGATCCCGGCGCAGGCCGACGCGGGCGGCCGCCAGAACCGCATCGTCTTCGCCGGCCGCCACGAGGCACGGAAAGGCCTGCAAGTCCTCCTCGAGGCGTGGCCGGAGATCCGCCGCCGCACGGGTGCGACGCTCCGCGTCTGCGGCGCCGACCCGCTGCGCGTGCGGCTGCTGATGAGGCGACTGCGCGTTCCCGACGACGGCGTCGACGTCCTCGGCTTCCTCCCGCAGGAGGAGTTCACGAGCGAACTGCTCGCGGCGAAGGCGCTCGTCGCGCCCTCGCTCGGCGGCGAGAGCTTCGGGATCGTCCTCGTCCGGGCGATGGCGTGCGCGACGCCCGTCGTCGCCTCAGAGATCCCGGGATACCGCGACGTGATGACGCCCGAGACCGCGGTGTCGTTCCCGCCCGGCGACGCCGACGCGCTCGCGGACGCGGTCGAGTCGCTGCTCGCCGACGAGCCGCGCCGGCAGGCGATGGGCGACGCCGGCCGGCGGCTTGCCCAGGAGCGCTACGCGTGGGAGTCGATCGGCAAGCGGCTCGTCGGCATCTACGAACGGCTCGCGGGATGACGGAGAAGCTCCGGCGCCTGCGGCTGCCTCGCTCGAGGACGGCCCGGCTCGCCGTGGCGCTCGTGTTCTTTGCCGGCGTCGGCGTGCTCCTCTGGCTCCACGGGCCGAGCTGGCAGGGAATCGCCGACGCGTTCGCCGTCGTCCGGTGGCAGTGGGTCGTGCTCGCGATCGCGCTCAACCTCGCGTCGGTCGTCGCGCGCGCGCTTGCCTGGAGGACGGTGATCCGGCAGGCGACGCCGCCGCCGCACCCGAGCACGATGCTCGTGTTCTCGGCCTTCTCGGTCGGCCTGTTCGCGAACGCGGTGCTGCCGGGACGGATCGGCGAGCTCGCGCGCGTCGCCGTGCTCACACGCAAGCTGCCGCGGCGGCGCGGTCTCTGGGCGACGCTCGTCGGCACCGTCTTCGCGCATCGCGTGTTCGACCTCGTGCCGGTGCTCCTGCTCGTGCTCTACGTCGTCCGCACGGCGAAGATCCCCGCCTGGGCGATCACGAGCCTGCTCGCCTTCATCGGCGTCGGCGCCGCCCTCTTCACGTTTGCATTCGTCAGCGCGCGACGGCAGGTCGGCTCCTCCATCGACGGCCTCGGCGCGGCGCGGCGGGTAATCACGATGGCCCGGCAGGGGCTTGCCGTCATGCGCACGCCGCTCGGCGCCGCGGTCGCGGTCAGCCTGCAGATCGTCGGCTGGGTCTGCCAGCTTCTCGCGGTGTGGACGGCGCTGCGCGCGTTCGACATCCACGCGCCGCTCCCGGCCGCGGCCGTCGTGCTGCTGCTGATGAACGTCGCGACCGTCTTCCCGCTCTGGCCGGGCAATGTCGGGCTCGTGCAGGTCGCGATCGCGACGCCGCTGGCCGCGAGCTACGGCGTCGCGTACACGCACGGCGTCGCGTTTGGCTTCGGGCTGCAGGCGATCGAGGCGTCGGTCGGGATCGGCGTCGGCCTGCTGTTCCTCGCGCACGAGGGGCTGTCGCTCGCGATGCTCAGGGTGATGCCGACCGCAGACCAGGCCGAGATGGGCGGAGAAGACGAAGACTCGCAGCCGGATACCCGGCACGCGCGCGCTCGCGTGCCCGGCTAGCCTCAAGGGCGTCCTCTCCGCCGCCGCTGCGGCGCGCGCCCTCGCCGAGGGATTCGCGCGCGCGGGAGTCGAGTGCGGGGAGCAGCCGGTGGCCGACGGGGGAGAGGGAACCGTCGAGGCGCTCGGCGGCGACGACCGCGGCCACTGGGACGTCGACGACGCGTTCGGACGACCGCGCACCGCGCTCGTCGGCCGGCGCGGCGACGCGCTCGTCGTCGAGGCGGCCCAGGTGCTGCCGTTCGACGCGGAGCGCCTCGACGTGCTCGCCGCCTCGAGCCGAGGGCTCGGCGAGCTGCTCGCCCGCCTCGAGGCGCCGCGACTGATCGTCGGCCTCGGCGGCACCGCGAACATGGACGCGGGCGCCGGACTGCTCGAGGTGCTCGACGCGCTCCCGGCGCCGACGACCGTTCTGTGCGACGTCCAGACGACGCTCTACGACGCGCCGCGCCTCTTCGGTCCGCAGAAGGGCGCGACGCCCGAGCAGGTCGCCGAGCTCGAGGCGCGCTTCCGGTCGCTGCGGCGGCTCGAGCCCTACGCCCGGCTGCCCGGCTCCGGCGCCGCCGGCGGGCTCGGAGCCGCGCTCGCGTCGCTCGGAGCCGAGCTCGTCCCGGGCGCGCGCACCCTGCTCGACCTCGTCGGCTTCGACCCGGGCGCGTACGGGCTCGTCGTCACGGGCGAGGGGCGCGTCGACGCGACGACGGCCGAGGGTAAGGCCCCGGCCGAGGTGGTGCGGCGCGCCGAAGCCGCAGGTGTGCCGTGCGTCGTCTTCGGCGGGCTCGTGACCGAGCCGCTGCGCGGTGTCGAGACGGTCGCGCTCTCCGGCGATTCCGCGCGGGCCGCCGCGGATCTCGTCGAGCTAGGACTGCGGCTCGGGACGCGACTGCTCGACGCGGCGCGCTAGCTCCTCGACCTTGCCCTGCGCGGCGTCGAGGCGCTCGCGGCAGAACGCGTAGAGCTTCTCGCCGCGCTCCCACAGCGCAAGCGCCTCGTCGAGCGAGGCCTGGCCCTGCTCGAGCCGCTCGACGATCTGCTCGAGCTCGGCCTGCGCCTGCTCGAATGTCTGCTCGGTCTCGCTCACTGCTCGACGTCCTCGACGCGCGCGCCGAAGGCGCCGTCGGCGACGCGAACCTGGATGTGCGTGCCGGGAGCGACGTCTCCACTCGCGGTCACGACCTTCGACTCCGTCCGGACGATCGCGTACCCTCGCTGGAGTGTTTTCAACGGTGACAACACCTGCAGTCTGCCGGCGGTCGACTCGAGCGCCGCCCGCTTCCGCTCGACCGCGAGCGCCGGCGCCCGCCTGAGGCGCTCGTGCGCACGCTCGACGCGTTGTCCCTGGCCTTCGAGGACGAGTCGCGGCGCCGCACGCAGCCGCACGGCCGACCGCTCCAGGCGCTGCGCGTCCCGCTCGAGCGTGCGGCGCGCGCAGCGTGCGACCGCCTCCCGCGCGCGGTCGAGCTTGCCCGACAACTGAGAGAGCTCCGGCACGACGAGCTTCCCGGCCATCGTGGGCGTCGATGCGCGCACGTCGGCCGCGAGATCGCAGAGCGGGGTGTCCTGCTCGTGCCCGACGGCCGAAACGACCGGCACCGAACACTCAGCGACCGCGCGGACGAGCCGCTCGTCGCTGAACGGGAGCAGGTCCTCGAAGCTGCCGCCGCCGCGCGCGAGCACGATCACGTCGACGTCCGGCTGCGCACAGAGGTCGCGCAACGCGTCGATGATCCCCTGTGCGGCGCGCGGCCCCTGGACGTACGTCTCGGCGACGAGCACGTTCGCGGCGGGGAAGCGGTTCTGGATCGTCGTGACGACGTCACGCTTCGCCGCCGCGTCGTTCCCGGTGACCAGCCCGATCCGCCGGGGGAGTAGCGGCAGCCGCCGCTTCCGTTGCGTAGCGAAGAGGCCTTCCTCCGCGAGCTTCGTCTTCAGCCGTTCGAGTGCGGCGAGATGCGCGCCGACGCCGAAGCGCTCGATCGAGAGCGCGCGCATACGGTAGTCGCCGCGCTGCTCGAAGAGCTCGGGCCGTCCGAAGACGTGCACGCGCTCGCCGTCCTGGAGGTCGAGACGCAACGCGTCGAACTTCCCGCGCTGCATCGTCACGCCGAGCGACGAGCCGTCGGCGGGATCCTTCAGCGTGAAGAAGACGCTCGCCCATGCGTCCTGTCTCCGCAGCTCGGTCACCTCGCCCTCGACCCAGAGCGTCGGCAGCTTGGCGAGCCACTGCGCGACGCCGCGGTTGAAGCTCGCGACGGAGTAGACCGTGCGGTTGTCGTACGGCAGCGGGGCGACCTTGCTCACGTCCGCCAGCGTACTCGGCGCCGTGGGCTGGAGAAACCGTCCGTTTAGAGCAGGATCTCGGCGGCCGTCGCGTGCGCGCAGCCGTTGCCGACGAGCTCGACGGCGAGATGCAGATCGGCCTCGCTCGCCGCGAGCCGCTCGGCGAGGGGAAGCGGATAGCCGGCCTCGATCAGCACGTGCAGGCGCCAGCTCTCGACCTTCGAGCGTTCGCTGGTGTCGGTCTCTGCGATCTCGGTCATCTCGTTCATGGCTCCGTTCGGTTCGTGCTCGCTACGACGAACCCTGCCCGGCTTTGTTTGTCAAGAAAACGTATGGATCCGCGATCAGTTGCCCTGGAGGGCACCTGCGGAATCCACGCGCCGCAGCAGCTCCTGCAGCCGCGCCTCGATGACGGCGCGCTCGGCTTCCGCGTCGGCCCCGAGCTCCTCGAGCCGACGGCGGATCTCGGCCTCGAAGTCGACGATTCGCGAGTCGAGTGCGCCGAGGCGCTCGTCGCGCTGCCGCTCGAGCGCGGCGGTCGCGTCGGCGAGCCGCCGTTCGAGCCGCTGCGCGCCCGCGTCGCCGACGTGCGCGAGACGCTCGGCGAGCACGGCCTCGGCTTCGCGGGCGAAGACCTCGACGGCGCGGTCGAGCTCGCGCGACAGGCGCTGGGCCGCGCCCTCGCGGCTCGACTTGACGAGCGTCGCGAACTGCTGCGCCGCTTCGTCGGAGTACGTGACCGTTGCGCGCTCGACGACGCGCTGAAGCTGCTCGACCTGCCGGCGCTGCACGTCCTCGAACCCGGTCTTGATGCGCTGCGCCGCCTCGACCTCTTCGCGCTGCACGAGCTCTATCAACTCTCGTTCACGGCGTCGCAGCCGCTCGTCGAGCTCGTGGAGCGCGCGACGCCGCTCGGCCGCGTGCGCCTCGAGGTCCGCCTGCGCCGCGGAGAGCGTGTCGGCGAGCGACTTGTCGAGCTCGGCGCGCATTCGTTGGAGCGAGGCACGCAGCTCTTCGCTCTCCGCGGCGAAGCGGTCGGCATCCGCTGCGAGCCGAACCTCGATGTCGGAGACGAGACGCTTCTGCCGTTGTGCGAGCTCCGCGATGCGCAGCTTCGTCGCGTCGGCCGCGCGGTCGAGATCCTGCGCCCAGCCGGCGAGCCGCTGCTCGACCTGCGTCTGCGTGGCCGTCAGCGCCTCGGTCAGCGACGCGCCGACGTCACGCTCGCGCTCGACGAACTCGCGCCGGTGCTCCTCGGCGATCTTCCGCTCCTCGTCGACGAGCTGCGAGATCGAGTCGGCCCGGGCACGCGCCAGTGTGCGCTCGAGCTCGGCCGCGCGCTCCTCCACCTCGCAGTCGACGAGTGCCCGCAGCTGCGCCTGCGCGTCGGCGAGATACGCATCGACCGCCTCCGAGCGCTCGAACGCGCCGTGCAGCAGGATTGCGGCGAAGACGGCGAGCAGGCAGCCGGTCAGGCCTCCCGCGGCGACGGCGAGCTCGCGCTCGTGCTGATGGCGCAGCGCGAAGAGGAACCACGCCGCAAGGGCGGCCGCGAGCTCGAGCAGCGCCAGCCCGACGAGCGTACGCCGGGAGACCTTTCGTCCGGCGGTGCCGACGACGGCGAGCGCGGCGACCCCGATCCCCGCTGCGAAGACGATGTCGAGGACGGTCGTCAGCGCCATTGCCCCAATGGTACGGGGTCAGCCGGACCGGCTCAGGAGCAGTGCGGCGGCCAGCAACGGCATTGCCGCGGCGAGCAGCTTGAGCGCGATCTCGGCCGGCCGCGCCGAATCCGGGTCGCCGGCCGTCCGCCGCGCGAGCCGCACCGGCGTCGAGAGCGTCCGCTGCGCGAGGCTCGCCAGGAAGGCGAACGCCGCGGCTGCGAACGCCTCCGCCCGCAGGCGCTCCGCCGACGCGAAGTACGCCGTCAACACCGGGAACACGCCCCACGCGAGCGCGAACCACGTGTCGGAGTGAAATGCGCCGCCGAAGAGCTCGAGGTTGTACGCGACGACGACGAAGGCGCCGAACGCGACGAAGGCGAGCAGCCACCAGGTCGAGCCGCTTGCGACGACGATGCCGATCGCGCACGCGGCTGCGATCGAGGTGGCGGCGAGCGCGACGAGCAGCGCGGAGGGGATCAGCGTCCGTAGCGGCCGCCCGTTCAGCTCGTCGAGCGCGTGGGCACCGATCCCCATCGCGAGGAAGAACGCGAGCACCGTCCAACCGAGTAGCCCCCACTTCACGTGCGGGACGAGCGCCGCCCCGATCGCGACGTAGGAGAGGTGCCACAGCGTGTACGGCGGGTGGAGGAGCGTGACGTAGTCGCGCCAGGCGCCGGGGCGGAGCGCGTAGAACGCCGGCCGCGTCTCGCTGCTCACGCGCGCGTCCCCCAGACGACGACCCCGCCGCCGAGGCTCAGCCGCCGCGCGCGTACGTCGCGCACGCCCGCCTCCCGCCAGAGCTCGAGCAGGGCGCCGAGCGGCCACCGCTCGTAGAAGCCCCGGATGCTCGGGCCGAGAAACGTGCCGACCTCGCGCCACGCCGGCGACACGACGGCGCCCGCGGCGGGCAAGCCGACGCGCACGTACAGCTCCCAGAGCGGCCGCCAGATGCCGCCCGGCACGCCGAACTCGAGCATCGCGATCGTGCCGCCAGGACGCGCGACCCGGACGAGCTCGCGAAGCGTGGCCGCCGGGTCGTCGACGTAGCGCAAGAGATAGGTGAAGGTCAGGGCGTCGAACTCCGCGTCGTCGAACGGGAGCGACTCCGCGCGGCCCTCGTGCAGCTCGATCCGTCCGCCGACCCCGGCCCGCTCGGCGCGCTCGCGGCCCGCGGCCAGCATCTCCGCGCTCTGGTCGATCCCCGTCACCGTCCGTCCGGGCGCGGCCCGCGCGAGCGCGATCGCGACGGCCGCGGTTCCCGACGCGACGTCGAGCATGCGCAGGGCGTCGTCCGGTACCCGCGAGACGAGGAACGCGCGCCAGCGCGGGTCCTGCCCGAACGAGAGCAGCCGCGCGTAGCGGTCGTACGTCGGCCCGAGCGGCGCAAACAGCTCGCGCGCGTGCCGCGTCCTCGCGGAGACCTCGGCCACGGAGTCGAGTCTACGCTTGGCCCGCAATGACGCTGACCGACGACCTCGAACGGATCCGGCAGGCCGCGGCGCCGTTCGCCGCACCGGGGGAGCGCGTCGCGGGCATCCTCGCCGCGGAGCCGCTCGACCTCGGCCGCCTCTATCTCGTCGCCTACGAGAGCGACGGCGGCGAGCACGGCTGGCTCGCGCTCGACGAGGACGGCCGGCCGGTCGACAGCGGGCGGGCCGTCCGCGAGGCCGTCTCGATCGCCGCGCTCTGCGAGGTCGCGGAGGAGACGGCGGGCGGCGGCGACCTGCCCGAGCTCCGCGCGCGCCTGGCCGAGATCCGCAAGACCGAGGCGCCGGCGGGGATCGAGGACGCAGAGGAGGCGGCCGCCGCGCTCGCCGCGACGCTCGAGGCCGAGCCGCGGGTCGCATCGACCGTCTACCTCGACCGGATCGGCGTCGCGGCCCGCCGGCTCGAGCAGGCGCTCGGCGACGACGCGGGCTCCCCCTTTGCGACCGCGATGCAGCAGGCCGTGGCCGCGGTCGAGGGGCTCGCAGCGGAGGTGCGGCAGAGATACAAGGGACCGCTAGCCTAGATCTATGGAAGGAAGCGGCGGTTTCGGATTTCCGTTCGGGGGCGACCCCGAGGAGCTGATGCGCGCCTTCCAGGAGATGATGCAGCAGCAGGGCGAGCAGGCGCAGGAGGTGCAGGACAAGCATTTCGCGCAGGAGACCCTGGACACCGCCGTCGAGCTCACCTCCGCGGCGCTCGGCCAGATCGAGGCGCACGGCGGCGTCGACGAGCAGGCGATCGCACTGCGCGACGCGATGCGCGTGCTCTTCCCCGAGGCGGTGGCGCTCGTGAGCGCCGCCCGCCAGGGCCTGATGCACCAGTCGTAGTCAGAGCCCCTAACGCAATGAGCACGGGCCGTCTCGCCGCGCTGTGCGGCGCGAGGCCGTGTCCTCGGTTGCGCCGATAGCGCTGCTATCGGCGCGCCCCGCGTCCTTGCCTCGCACTCGCCCATCGCACCGAGCCAGCGCGTGGTCATTACGTTGGGAACTCTTAGACTCGCGGCCGTGACGCTGCTCGACCGCGCGATCGTCCGCTTCCTGCCGGTGGTCCCGAAGCCGGTCGTGAAGCTCATCTCCTCGCCGTACATCGCGGGCGCATCACTCGATGACGCGGTGCGCGTCGTCAGGCGCCTGAACGCGGAGGGGAAGCTCGCCACGATCGACGTACTCGGCGAGGAGATCACGCGCGAGGCGGAGGCGCGCGCAATCGCACAGGAGAACCGCGAGGTTTTCGAGGCGATCGAGCGCGAAGGGCTCGACTCGAACGTGAGCGTGAAGCCGACGGGACTCGGGCTCGAGCTCTCCTACGACCTCTGCCGCGAGAACCTCGAGGGGCTGCTTACCGAGGCCGCGAAGAACGGCAACTTCGTCCGCATCGACATGGAGGACTCGTCGACGACCTCGGAGACGCTGCGCCTGTACCGCGAGCTGCGCGAGCGCGGCTTCGACAACGTCGGCGTCGTACTCCAGGCGTACCTCCGCCGCACGCTCGACGACATCCGCTCGCTCGCCGACCTGAGGCCGAACGTCCGCCTCTGCAAGGGCATCTACATCGAGCCGCCGTCGATCGCGTTCACCGACTACGACGCGGTGCGCGCGAACTTCGTCCAGTGCCTGGACGCGCTGCTCGAGGAGGGCGCCTACGTCGGCGTCGCGACGCACGACGAGTGGCTGATCGGCCAGGCGCTGAGCCGCGTCGCGGGTATGGCCCCGGGCGACTACGAGTTCCAGATGCTGCTCGGCGTGCGTGAGCAGCGTTCGAGTGAGCTCGTCGCCGCCGGGCATCGGCTGCGCGTGTACGTGCCGTACGGCGTGCAGTGGTACCAGTACTCGCTGCGTCGCCTGCAGGAGAACCCGGCGATGGCCGGGACGATTGCGAGGGCCACCGTGGGTCGCGTGCTCGGCCGGTCGTGATCTGGGCGAAGGCCGAGGGCTGCCGGGTCACGCTCGCGGACGGGCGCGAGCTGCTCGACCTGACCGGCGGCTTCGGCGTCGCCGCGCTCGGCCACCGCAATCCACGGATCCTGGCCGCCTGGCAGGAGCAGCAGGTCGTACATGCGCTCGGCGATCTCGCCGACGCGGAGGTCACCGTCCGCTTCCGCGAGGCGCTGCCGCGCCCCGCGAAGCTCGGCGTCACCGGCGAGGACGCCGTCGAGATCGCGCTGCGCACGGCGCTGCTCCAGACCGGCCGCGCGGGCATCGTCGCATTCGAGGGCGCCTACCACGGCACCGGCCTGCTCGCGCTCGCAGCGACCGGCTTCGAGCGGTTCCAGCTCCCGTTCGCCGCGTGGTTGCCGGGCCCGGTGCACCGGCGTCCGTACGGCAGCGATCCCGGCCCGCTGCCGGACGACGCGACCTGCGTGATCGTCGAGCCCGTGCAGGGCCGCGCCGGCTCGCGCGTCCCGCCCGCCGGATTCCTGGAGACGCTCCGCGCGCGCTGCGACGAGACGGGCGCGCTCCTCGTCGTCGACGCGATCTTCGCCGGGCTCGGCCGCGTCGGCGAGCTCTGGCCCGGCGCGGACGTCGCGGACGTGCTGTGCGTCGGCAAGGCGCTCGGCGGCGGGCTGCCGCTCTCGGCCGCGCTCTTCTACCGCGACGGGCTCGAGGATCTGTGGAAGCTCGGCCCCGAGGACGTGTACACGCACACGCACGTCGGCAGCCCGCTGGCGTGCGCGGCGGCGCTTGTCCTGCTCGACGAGGCCCCGCGGCTGCTCGACCACATATTGGAGATGGGCGAGCGCTTCGAACGCGCAGGCTGGCACGGACGCGGGCTGCTGCGCGCGCGCACCGGCGACTTCGCCGACGCGCTCGAGCGCGGCGTGCTCGTCGTTCCGGCCGGTCTCGACGGGTCGCTCATCCAGGCGACCCCGCCGCTGACGATCACGGCCGCCGAGGTCGACGAGGCGCTGGAGCGTCTCGCTTGAAGAAGTTTGATCCGCCGGGCAATCCGGAAGCGGCCGATCGCCGTATTACCTCTTTTTGGGGTGTCAGGTCTTCAGACCAGGGAGGCGGAATGAAAGGACAGACGATCTATCGCGCCCGCATCGTCCTCGGGGCGCTCGTTCTTCTCGGCGCGGCCTTGACGCTCGGCGTGTCGCTGGCCCACAGCGACGTCCCGGGCACGTACACGGTCGCAAACCTGAGCTCGAACGTGCCCGGCGTGGCGACGCACACGGATCCTGACTTGCAGAACGGATGGGGGATCGCCGAGCCGCCCACCGGCCCCTGGTGGGTCGCCGACAACGGCTCGGACAAGTCCACGCTGTACAACGCCGACGGCACGAAGCGAAGTCTCGTCGTCGAGATCGCGGACGGTGCACCAACCGGGATCGTCTTCAACGGCACATCGGGCTTCGTCGTCAGCACGGTCGTCGGCGGGGTCACCAAATCCGGGCCAGCGGCGTTCATCTTCGCCGGCGAAGGCGGCACGATCAGCGGCTGGAATCCGACCGTCGACCCGACGCACTCCGTCGTCGCGGTCCCGACGACCGGTGCGGTCTACAAGGGCCTCGCGCTCGCGGGTGGGCAGTTGTACGCGACCGACTTCGGGGGCGGCAAGGTCGATGTCTTCAACTCGAGCTTCGGCCCCGGCACGGCCACCGGCGGCTTCGTTGATCCGAACCTCCCATCCGACTACGCGCCGTTCGGGATCGCGGCGGTCAGCGGGAAGCTCGTCGTCACCTTCGCGAAGCAGGAGCCGGGTGAGGAGGACGAGCTGCACCACCAGGGCTTCGGCGTCGTCGACGAGTTCGACACGAATGGAGACCTGATCTCGCGGATCGCGACGCACGGTCAGCTCAACGCGCCCTGGGGGATCGCCCTTGCGCCGGCCGGCTTCGGGCCGTTCAGCGGCGACCTGCTCGTCGGCAACTTCGGCGACGGGCGGATCAACGCCTACGCGCGGCAGCCTGACGGATCGTGGGAGCGGGCGGGTGGACTCCGCGACTCGACCGGTCGTGCGATCTCCATCGACGGCCTGTGGGGCATCGGTTTCGGCAACAACGGAGCCGCCGGGCTGTCGACGACGCTCTACTTCGCCGCCGGGCCGAACGACGAGGAGGACGGCCTGTTCGGATCGATCACGGCGAACTGATCAGCGACTCTCGAGCCTGGTTCGTCCAAGACGAACCAGGCTCGGGTCTCCGATCGCGCGATACTTTGCAGCGCGATGGTGGATCGCGACACACCGCACGAGGAGGAGGTCGACAACTGGTTCGATGAGCCGGACACCTCGGCCGCGTGGGAGGAGCGCCCGGCAAGGCACGGCCGCTCGAGGCAGAGTGAGTCGCCGACGCGCAGAGACGAGGAGGACTGGATCAGCGCCGGTGCCACAGCGCCGACCGGTGGACAGCCCCCGATTCTTGCGGCCGTGCTGCGTCATCGCGGTCGGGCTGCGCTCGCCGCGGCGATCCTCGTCGTGTGCCTTCTCGGCGGACTCGCCCTTGCGGGGGTGTTCTCCGGCAGCTCCCCCGACACATCCCCGGCTACGGAATCGACGGCGAGTGCTCCATCGACGACCACGACGCCGCAGGTGACGCGGACGCAGCCGACCGTTGCCGCTCCCTCGTCGACACTGAAGCCGGGCGATCAAGGCGCTTCCGTGAAGCTGTTGCAGCGCGCACTCGCACGCCTGGGCTATTCCCCCGGCACGATCGACGGGCAATACGGCCCATCGACCACGCAGGCGGTTTCGCGCTTCCAGCGCGCAAAGGGGCTCACAGAAGACGGCATCCTCGGGCCCGACACGCTTCGAGCACTCACAAACGCCCTCAAGACCGGCTGACAGCTAAGAAGGCCGGTTAGCTCCCTTTCCGCCACCGCTTCCGCCCGTGATGCCGGCGCCGTCGAGCATGACCGTTGCCCAGCGTTCGCTGAAGCCCGCCAGGAATGCCACCGTGGCGTAAAAGTAGATCGTCCGCTTCTCGGTTCCGATCTGGATGAGCCTGCTGGCGAGGCCGAAGTAGATTGCGACGGCGAAGATCGCGCCGATGAACGGCCGCAGGCTGCCGAGCCGGCGCACCATCTTGCGGCCCACCTCATAGTCGGCCGAGAAGCTGCCTTTGCCCGCCATGCGAGACATGACGCTGATGATCGCGCCGAGTCCGCCCATCGCCGTGGCGATGAACAGAGCGTGCGTCACCGGGGAGTGCCAGTGCGCGAAGTCGGCGACGTAGAGGCCGACGGCGACGAGTCCCACGAGCGCCGCCAGCAGCAGCGCCCCTCGCATCATCCCCTGGAAGTACACAAGTCGGGCCTGATTGGCGGCGGCTCTGTCGTAGTAGCGGCGGATCTCGCGCAAGGAATCTTGACTTGCCGCGACCACCTGCTTCACCAGCTTGTCGTCTACCGGCCGTTCCGCCTGATCGACGAGGCCGAGCAAGCGTTCGACTGAGGTCACAAGCCACTGCATCGCGACCAGCTCGCCCGTTCCGCGAAGAACCTCTCCCACCTTGACGGCGAGCGCGCGGCAGGCGTACACCTGGTCGGCAACCGCTGGGCAGGCTGCGGTAACCCAGTCGGTCTCCGAGTGAAAGGTGACGATGTTTTGCGCAACCCAGAGACGGCGCCACGACCGCTGTCTCCGCTCGGTCACGGCGACACCGGATGGTTCGCGTGTGCACCAGTACGACTCCACGATGCGTCCGTTCGTTGCGATGAACGCCTTCAGCTTCGCCTGGTAGAGCTCCTCCTGCGGGCCTCCGTACGTGCCTCCTTGGTAGACCTCGAGCTGCCGCAAATAGTGCGCGAGCACGAGCTCGGCGAAGGGAACGACGTCGGGCTCCCGCCGGCGACGCCAGGGAATGGCTTCCCGGAGCCAGTCGAGCCGTGATACCTGCGCATACTCGCCCACCGCGACCTCGCTTGAGTCATTCGGCCGCAGCTCCGAGTGCTTGACCAGAGGGTAGAACCGGGTGAGGCCAAAGACAAGCCCTGAGGATGTTCGCTCCGCCACACCAGCTGTCCCGACGCTTGGCCGAAGTACAGCTACCAGACGTGGGGGAGCACACGGGCCGTCGAGTTCGCGTAGTCGGTGTAGTCCGCGCCGAACGCTTGTGCAAGGGCGCGTTCCTCGACCCGAATGCGTGGCAGCATCCCGACAAAGACGATGAGTAGGGCGATCGCGGCGCTGACCCAGCTCCCGAAGGCAAGCCCGAATCCGGCGAGGATGAGAAAGATGCCGGCGTAGGACGGGTGGCGGAGCACGCGATATGGGCCACGACGCACAATCCGCTGCCCCGGCTCGATCGTCACCTCGCGGCGGAAGTAGCGGCCCAGGCTCAGGATCGCCCAGGTGCGAAGCAGGGCTCCTGCAAGGACAATGCCGACCCCGAGTCCGAGCGTCCACCAGTTGTTGGCGTAGACGCGGAGACCAGGCACCTTCGCGATCGCAAGGGCCGCGGCGATGCCGAGATACACGGCCAGGGCGACGATCAACCTCGTCCCGCGGTCCTGCCGCATCGCGGCGCCGCGGCCATGCAGGTCGCCGAGCATATGACGCTTCCGGTCGCGAGCCCGCCCGAGATAGGTGGCGACGACCTCGCCAACCACCACCGCGACCGCCGTCGCAACAACGAGCCAGTGCGCGACTGGATCGTCCAAGAGCAACGGCATGACCTTCCAGTGTAAGAGCGCGCACTTTCGCGCTCAGCCGCGGCATGCATCGCTGACGCCGGTTTTGGCGCCGGACCCAATGCGCCCGGCGCCAAACCGTCACTGCCTATTGCGCGCGGAAGTGTCGGCTGACCTCGTCCGCGATCGGCAGCCGCTTCTTGTAGACGACGCTACTGCTCGACGACATGACCTTTGTGTCGAACGCCATGCGAAGAACCATGTTCGCGAAGCCCCTCGACATGAACGTCATAACGTCGAAGTCGTTGTTGTCCAGGTTGTCGCACCACAGGAACGGGTTGTCGACGCAGCCGGTCGGAGAAACGCCCTCGAAGACCCCCGTGTGGCCGCCGAAAAGATCGACCTCCGCCTGCGTCTTGCAGCAGTCCTGACCGGTCAGCACGCCGTTTGCCGGGATCCCCGCGTTGTTGAAGACGAACGCGTCGGTTCCGACGGGCGAGAAGAGCTCGTGGTTCTTCCCGATCGACGTGAAGTAGTCGATGCCCGCGTCCCGCGCGATGGTCGACGCTTTGTACACGCGATTCGGGAACGTCGACGAGACGGTATTGCTGAAGAGATCCGGCCCCGCCGGATCGAGGACGCCGATGGTGTAGTTCGGCGTGGCCGTGACATCGGCGTCGAGGTCGTAACCGATGTGACTGAGGTCCGACGAGCTTAGGTTGTCGACGTAGTACTGCGACCCGAGCAGGCCGAGCTCCTCGCCGCCGAACCAGATGAACCGCAGCTTGTTCACCGGGTTGACGTTCTTCATCATCTGCGCGATGTCGAGGATCGTCGCGGAGCCGGATGCGTTGTCGAGCATTCCCTCGCCGTAGATCGCGTCGAGATGCGCGTCGACGACGACGACGTGGTTCTTGTCTCCGCCCTTCGAGTCGGCGATGACGTTCCAGTCGAGGCGGTTGGGATCGACGATCGCCTCGATGTTGAGTGACATGACGGGCGCATGGCCCGCCTGATAGTCGTTGTAGAGAGCCTCGCCGAGGGCGAACGTCGTGAACGCGACGGGGACCGTCGGGACGAACGAATTCCCGTTGGCGTCGATGATGCTGATGCCCATCGTTTCCGTGCGGCCGGGATTGCCCTCGTTGAAGATGATCACGCCGCTCGCCCCGGCGGCCTCGGCGTTCTGGATCTTGACGCCGAAGTTGCACGAGCCTCGCTGGATCAACGCGATATGGCCGGCGACGAACCCGCTGAAGTCGGCGCTGGTGCAACCGCTCGACGAGCTGGGCGTCGGCGTCGGCGGGAGGATGATGCCGCCCGCCGGTTGAATCGCCGCCGTCGTCGTCCCGGTGCTCTGTCCCGGGGTCCAGTCGCTGTTGAGGACGAAGTCGGCGGCCGTCGGCGAGACCTCGCTCAACGTCGGGATCGACGTGTACGCGTAGTAAAGGAACGTGTACGGCTGAATCGTGACGTTGTAGCCGGCCTGCTGCATCAGGTTGGCGACGTACTGCACCGATGCCCAATACCCGGGTTCGCCGGAGTTGCGGGACGGATGCCCGTCGGGGCCCGGATTGGCGATCGCGATGTCCTCGAACGCCTGCATGTGGTTGATGAGGTCCGACTTCGTGATGCACGGCAAGAGCTTCGCCGCCGTGTCGTTCACCTGGGTCGAGCAGTCGACCTTCTTCGACGCGCTGGCGTTCATCGTCGTGACGAGCCCGACAGCGACGACGACGCACAGCGGGCCGACCAGCCTCAAGCGGTGTGCCATGCCTCCCTCCCCCCTTGCAGATGAGCTGAACCGAGACAACAGGCGACCCCCGGTTCGGATGTGTTGGCGCGATGCTACGCGGGCTGTGGTCTCGCGTGATGCAGCCATCGCGCAACGAGCCTGACCCCACCGGTGAGGCGGTCAACCCCTCGCACGGCGCGCGCCGGCCTTCGAAGCGAGCAGTCATGAGGCTCGCTTGGGCCAGCGTGCGCGAATGACACCTGAGTCGGAGGGAAGCTCTGCAAGGATCGAGGCGTGGCATCCGACGCGATCGAGGTTCGGCCTGCGGTCGATGACGACCGCCGTTTTCTCGCGCTGCTTTTCGCGGCAGTGGCAGAGGAACGCGACGGAATCGCGGCGGAGCCGCCGGTCGACGTTGAGGAGCGGGCGTCAAACTGGCGGCTGGATGGCACGCTCGTCGCTGTCGCGGTCGGCGAGATCGTCGGGCTGCTTGTTGTCGTGCAGAGCAGCTTCGGTTTCGGCGAGATCGGGATGATGGTCGCGGCCAACTGGCGAGGTCGAGGTGTGGGCACCACGTTGGTAGCCGCTGCCATTGACTGGGCGCGCGCGCATGGACTGCACAAGCTGACGTTGAGCGTGTTCCCCCACAACGACGCAGCCATCGCCCTCTACCGGAAGTTCGGCTTCGTGGAGGAGGGGCGGCGGAAGAAACACGTGCGGCGCGCCAACGGCGAGCTTTGGGACTTGATCGAGATGGGGCTGCTGCTCTAGCTCGTCCGTGCGCCGTCGCATGCGCCAGCGTGCTCTCGCCTGAGCGTGCTGCGCCGCTCCTCAAGGCGAAGGCTGAGGAATTCAGTAAGGCTCACAACGAGAGGGGCATCAAGATCATCCAAGTAGCGAGTCGGCTGATTCATCCATTCGCCCCATCGGAGCGACACAGCAACCCGAGACGCAAGCTCCTCGCCGAGCGCCTCTCGTTCGTTGAACGTCAGCAAGCGGGAGACCGCCAACACCAAGGCGTCGGCGTTCTCGGATAGCGTCGGCCGACCATCGGCGATGTCGTTCGCAACGTCGTCCCGTGGATGACCGTTCACGTCAGCCCCAACCTATCCGAGTGGCCACCAAAGAGGCCGGAGCCCCTGAATCAGGCTTTGGAGTCTGGCTCGAGCCTCGACTACCCAGAGACCGTTTCGTTTTGATCGAGCAGTGACCTCAGGTAATCCTCCATCTTGTTGAAACTGTCTTCCTGGCCGTCGGACTTGGTCATGTGGTCACGGCCGGCCTTGTCGCGGAACGCCAGCCTCATCGTCAGCTTCGTCACTCCGTCCGTTTCGTGCAGATCCATGGACTGGACCGCGTCCGCATCTGGCCACCCTTCGAACAGCCACGTCTGGACCTTCCGGGTCGGCACCTCGACCTCCAAGTAGGTTCCCCGAAACGAGCACTCGGTTCCGTCTTCGGTCACGAAGACGATGTGGTAGTTCCCCCCCACGCGCAGGTCGATCGAGCACTCCGTTACCTCACACGCAAATGGAGCGAACCAGTTGCTCACATGCTCCGGCTTCGTCAGTACGTCGAAGACGAGTTCGATCGGAGCGTCGAACTCTCGAGTGGTGACAATCTCGAGATCGTTCGCGAATTCGATGACTGCCGATCCGTGCCGATTAGGTGTCACTGCGGCTCTCCTTGTTGTTGGAGCTGTTTGAGGTACTCGTCCATCCGATCCAGTCGCTCGTTCCACGCCTGCTCGTACTTGACCAACCAGTCGTGAAACGGCTGAAGGCGTGCGGGTTCTAGGCTGTACAGCCGACGACGTCCCTCCGCCCGGCAGCTGACGAGTCCGACCTCGCTGAGCACTCGTAGGTGCTTCGAGACCTGAGGCTGGGACATCGAGAGGTCGTTCACGATCGCCCCGACCGCCTTCTCGCCTTCGATCAGCGTGTCCAGGATTTCGCGACGCCGCGCCTCGCCAATCGCGTTGAAGACATCGGATGTCGTGGAGGAGCGGGCCACGGCGCCATCATATTCCGATATCGGCACACGTCAAGACCGGCGAGACGTAGCTGGGAGCCTTCGGATCGCTCGTCCATCCGTGGGGTGGAACGCCGACATCGGCTGCGGCGCTAAGACGCTCGGCTGCGCCAGCGTGCTCTTGCCTGAGCGGGCTGCGCCGCTCCTCAGACCCGGTGGAGCGGATGTGATTTCGCCTTAGGGCCTATCCCGGAAGGTCCGGCAGGGACCCGGTGATCGATCTCGAAGTGCTCGGTAGCTGACCTGCTACCGAGGAGGAGATGATGGGCTTGGTCGTCAGCGACGATGGTTGGCGGATGCCGGATTGGTTGTG
>WNFV01000481.1_pt1 | contig 67178 bp, 60 predicted proteins | sample 5400101 | NCBI WGS metagenome assembly WNFV01 (sample SAMN13153361, study PRJNA577476) | soil metagenome | isolation source: 115 cm soil or saprolite under grassland replicate 1 | place: USA:California | collected 2016-06-15
TTTCATCCCACAAGGAACACGCCGCTTTCACGGCGCACAAAACCGCGACCTCCGGCGTGAGCTGCCGGTGCCCGCGGCGATTCAGCTGATTCGCACGCCTTCCTACAACACAGCACAACCAGCTGATTCGCACCGCCGGTGCGGCAATCACGATCGCCGCGGCCGGTGGCCTGCGGCTCGCGGTTTACTCCCGTCGCCGATCGCGCGCGTTCAACGCGTCGCCGCCCGACGTCTCTCGACCGGCGCGGACCGAGGGCCGGACGCCGTCGAGCAGCGGGCGGTGTCGCTCTCCCCGCCGACTCTGAGCGCGCCGATCTCGCGGCGCAGCCGGACGTTGGACGAAGCGACGAGTCCGCGTCGACTTCGTGCCGCGTGATCCGTGACGTTCAAGTAGGCAGTGTCGGTGCTGACGCGACGTGACCGACGCCGAGACAACCCCGTAGTCGACGCGGCAGCGCAAGGATTGGAGCGGAGGCCAACGTCCCGGCGCGCGAAGCGGAGGCGAGGAGACCGACACCGTCCGCTGCTCGACGTCACGCCCACTTCAACTGAAGAGGGCTCTAGCCCGCGGCCAACGACTGCGCAACGGCGGCAAACGCTTTGGTGAACCGTGCGATCGCGCTGGGATCCACGGTGCGCGCGCCGCGGTCTTCCGGGTTGTGGAAGAGGGCGTTGCTGCCGATCACCGAGAGGTACCGTCCACCGCCACGGTGCACGACCTCCGCCTCGCCGCCTGGAACCGTGCCGCGCGGCACGCGGCGGCGAATCCCGAGTTGAGCTGACCTCAACGCGCCGCTCAACATCGCCTCGAAGTCATCGTCGGACGCCTGGATCGTGGTGCCGCCACCCTCGACGATGGTGGCGATGATCGGAGACGACTGCCGTCCCGCCGCCGTTGCATTTCGTCCGCCCGCACCGTCGTCGAAGCTCCGCCCAGCCTCGGCGGGAACGATCGCGGCACCGATATTGGCGCCGAAATGCATCCAGCCCACTGCGTTCGTGACGATGTTCGGCCGTCGATCCACGAACGCGTTGATACCGAGATGGCCCAGCTCGTGCCCGCTGGACGCGACGAACACCACATTGCGCGCTGGCTTCACCAGGCGCAGCGACCGCATCAGCTCCAGCCAGCACGCAATACCTCCACCCCGCTCGCTGGCGCAGGCGTACCAGCCGCTCCGTGGCGTCATCACAACCAGGGGCGGAAGCGTCGGATTGCCGCCGTTGAGGACGGCTGTGACGTTGATGGCCTCTGCCGTCGTCTTCTTGACGACCGCGATGAGTTGAACGGCCGTCCGGCGCTGCGCGTGCTCGCGGAGCACTGATGATTCGTCGCTGGTCACCTGCAGAACCGGAGGACCGAAAGGGCTCAGGAAGGAATCGGCGTTGCTGGGGCAGAGGCCGGGACGCCCGCCGCGCGTCAGACACACGATGGCTTTGTGACGGTGCTGTCGGCGCGCGTCACCCAATGGACCAGCCGCCGCGCTGTTCGGCGCGGCCTCCGCGAGTCCGATTTCCGCGTCGCTGTTCAGCGGACCAAGGCGACCGCGAACGCCATTCCCGTCCGTGAACGTTCCATCGAAGAGGGGCAACCCTTCGATTCCCCTGCCGTCCACGGCAAGACGGGCATCCACGGGATCGATCCTGCTCAGCGAGAACGATTCGCGCGCAGGTACCAGACCGATCCGCCTGACCTCCTCGCATAACCAGTCACCCGATCGCCGATCGACCGTCGTGCCGGTGCGATGAAACCCCTGCTGCTGGAACTCGTCGATCGCGCGACTGATCCGAGCCTGCAGATCAACGTCGAGCCTGTCTTGTGCCTGGGATCGAATTGGCAGACAGAATGCGCCGCTCACGCCCGCGGTCGTCAGAGCCAGCCAGTGTCGCCTGGTGATCAACATGGGAGTTGCGAGCCGGCCCGCGCCCGATCGATCACCAGAGCCCGGGCACGAGGCGCCTGGTGTGCGCCATGTAGGCATCGTAGTCCTCCCCAAACGCCTCGCGCATCATTCGCTCTTCGGGACCGACGCGGAGGCCAAAGAGAAGCATGAACGCGATCAAGTAGCAGGGACCAGCCACCCAGTTGGGAAGCGCGAGGGCCTGCCCCAACGAATAGAGCAGCAGCGACAGATACATCGGATGGCGAACGTGCCGGTAGATGCCGTTGGTGACGAGCTGATGCTTCTCGCGCACCTCGAGGGTGATCGACCAGTTCGTCCCAAGGTCCGCGTGCGACCGGTAGAACACCCACAAGCCAAGCGTCAGGCACAGGAGCCCGGCGCCGAACGGAAGACCGCGAAGCGGATAGTCGGCGAACGCAAGCCATGGAGTCGCAATCCACGTGAGCGGAAGGAAGAACCCGAGCCAGGCCAGCATCAGAAGCATGGTTTCCAGCGGCCCTTTGTAGGTCTTTGCGACCTTGATCGTTCGGCTCCGCTGACCGTGAGGAGCTCGAATGAGGACCATCACGACGGTGGCCAGAAGGATCACCGCCTTGGCGAACCAGGGATGCATCACCGCCATTCCGGCGCGTACCCGCGGCGGCGGATCTTCTCTTCAACCTTGAGGCTGACGGAAAAGAGCGCAATCACCTCGAAAAGCGCGATGAACGCATAAATCGCGTAACGCGTGAACGCGCTCGGCTCAGGCCAGCAGATGAATCCCTGGTCGAGGCAGCGCTGCGCGAGGCGGTCCAGTTCGACGCGCTCTCGCAGGATCAGCGCGAGCGCCGAGCCGAAGATGACGGCGCTGCCGGCGAGGTTGCCGAAGATCGGCTCGCTCTTCAGCCAGAACGGGAGCGCAACCAGCCCGCCGACGACCGTCGGCACGCTCACGGCGAAAGCGATCCAGTACCAGCTCAGCTCATTCACCCCAACTATTTGATCTCTTTTTCAATCGCCGCGAGGTCGGCCTTCGCCTCCTCGAACGCCTGACGCATCGTCGCCGTCGGCGCGCCCATCGTTCCCGTCCGCGCGCCGGAGCCGACGAACGCGTTGATGAGCCCGTTGAGCCGCTGACGCATCGGCGGCCCCGCCGCCTGCCCTGAGCCTGTCGCCCCTCGACCTTGCTCGGGGCGACCCTGAGGCTCTCGAAGGGTCGAAGGGCCGCGTCCGTCGCCGCGTCCGCCGCCGCCACCGACCAGCCGCTGCTCGAGCGCCTGAAGTCGCGTCGCCTCTTCGCCTGCCGCCGCTGCGCGGCGCTTACCAAGATCGGCGCCCAACGCCTCGACCTTCGCCTGCAGTTCCATCACGTCGACAACGAATGCCTCTCGCGCTTTATGCTGGGTGAGCGTGACTGACGACGCCGGGTCGCTGCGCACGTCGAACGTGCGCGATTCCTCGGCCACGCCGTCTACTTCCAACGTCACCTTGAACGAGCCGGGAGCGACGTGCGGTCCGCGCGGACCGATCTCATGCGACGGCACAGGCAACTGAATCACGCCCGGCTTCTCGGTGCCGGGACCGCCGCCGCCACCGCCCTCTTCTCCGCCGCCGCCACCGCCGCCCCGTCCTCCGCCAGGCGGCACCGGGTAGCGCAGATCCCAGTTCACGCGATGGATCACACCCGCCTCGCCGGGAGCCGTGATTTCGCGGACGACCTTGCCACTCGACGCGGTCACGATGAGCCGCACCTTCTGCGCCGGCTGCGCGAGATGATAAGTGAACGCTGCCCCTTCCGCGGGATTCTCCGCGGTGAAGAAATAGTGGTTCATGTTCGAGACGTCTTCCCAGTACAGCATCAGCGTCGCGCGCGGCACCGCGAACAGGTGCGAGCGTTTCTCGGCGATCGCCGGCGTCCACTCCGCAATCGGCGAGGCATCGTCGAGGATCCAGATGCCGCGTCCGTGCGTGCCGAGGATGAGATCCTTCGTCCGCGGGTGGACGACGATGTCGTCGTACCGTGTCGTCGGCAGGTTCGCCGCAAGCCTGGCCCAGTGGTCGCCGCTGTCGTGCGTGACGAACAGCGCGCGTTCGGTGCCCGCGAAGAGCACGCTCGGCTTTCCGGGATACTCGGCAAGACCGCGAACGGACGCATCATCCTTGGGCAGACCGGTCGTCACGGCCGTCCAGGTTTTGCCGAAGTCCGCAGTGCGGAAGATGTACGGCGCGAAGTCGCCGTCGCGATGCGCGTCGAACGACACGTACGCCGTGCCGCGCGACGCCGAGGACGCGACGATGTCGCCGACGAACGTGCCGTCCTTCACGCCCTTGATTGCGCCGCTCAGCTCGGTCCACGTGGTGCCGCCGTCCGTCGTGAGCTGCAGGTTGCCATCGTCGGTTCCGACCCAGAGGATCTTCGGGTCGAGCGGCGACTCGGCGAGGTTCGAGATCTCGCTGATGTTGTCGCCATCGTTGCGCGAGAGCTTGATGTCGCGGTTCACGACGCCCATCATCTCGAGCGCGTCGCGGTTGATCGAGCGCGTCAGATCCTTGGTGCGCGTCCACGTCGACCCGAAGTCCTTCGAGATGAAGAGACGGTTGCCGCCGAGGTACACCGTGCCGGACGTGTGGCGCGACGCCATAACCGGCGCGTCCCAGTCGTACCGGTAGTTGGGCTCGCCCGCGGGTGGACGCGGGTTGATCCCCATCGTGTCGCCCGTCATCGGATCGACCAACGAGAGGTTTCCGCCGCTGGACGACGAATACACTTTGCGCCAATCGGCAACATCCACGGCTTTGCCGGTGCCATCGCTGAACCCGATCTCGACCCAATCCTGGTTCAGGATGCCGAGCCAATGCCGCGTCGCGCTCGGACCCATGAACGAGTGGTTGTCCTGCAGTCCCAGGTAGATCCAGTACGGATCGCGGTTATCGACGGCAATGCGGTAGATCTGCGCGACCGGGATGTTGTTCACGCGGACGTACGTCTTCCCCATGTCGAAGCTCTCGTGCAGCCCGCCGTCGCCGACGACGTAGATGTGACTGGAGTTCGCGGGGTCCACGCGAATCACGTGATGGTCGGTTTTCAGCCCGACGTCATAGGTCGGCGAGGTCGGCTCCTCCTGGAACGTGGCGCCGCCGTCCTCGCTTTTGACGATATAGGTACCGGGCAGCCAGATGCGTTTGTCGTTGTTCGGGTCGATGGTCGGCTTGCTGTAATACATCGGCCGCGGATTCGTGCTGCTCATCCGCTTCCACGTCGCACCTGCGTCTTCGCTGCGGTACGTGCCACCTGCAGTGGCGTGCTCGATGGTGGCGATGAGCACGTCGGGCTTCGACCGCGCGATGGCGAGGCCGATCCGTCCTTTGTCGCCCGTTGGAATGCCGTTCTCGAGCTTCCGCCAATTGGCGCCGCCGTCGACGCTCTTGTAGATCGCACTGCCGGGTCCGCCGCCGTTGAAACCGAACGCCTTGCGCAGCCGTTGATACGTCGACGCGTACAGCACCTTCGAATCGCGCGGATCCATCACGATGTCCGTCGCACCGGTAAACGTGTCCACGTACAACACCTTCGTCCACGTGCGTCCGGCATCGGTGGTCTTGAAGACGCCGCGCTCGGGATTCCCGGCCCAGAGGTTTCCGACCGCGGCAACGAACGCGATGTTGGGGTCGGCCGGATCGAGCACCACGCGTCCGATGGATCGCGTGTCGTGGAGGCCCAGATACGCCCACGTGTCGCCGCCGTCGGTGGAGCGGTACACGCCTCCGCCCCACGACGAGCTCTGGCGGTTGTTGTTCTCGCCCGTGCCGGCCCAGACGATCTTCGGGTCGCGCTCGAAGATCGCGAGCGCCCCAAAGGTGTTGTCGGGCTGATTCCCGAAGACGTCCTTCCACGTCACGCCTTTGTTCGTCGACTTCCAGATGCCGCCCGTGGCGGCGCCGACATAGAGGATGGCGGGGTTCTTCGGATCGATCTGCAGATCGTGGATGCGGCCACCCGTGGCCGCGGGTCCAATCCCGCGGAAGTGGAGCGTGTCGAAAGGCGATCGCGCAGCCTGAGTCTGGGTGCGAGCCGGCGTGAACGCGGCGAGCACGGCCACCAGTACGAGCGTGATGCGTGCGGTGAAACGGAGAGCGCTGCGCACGAGGAGAACCTCCTATGTCGATTCGGGTGCGTGGCCGAGCGTATGCGAGGGGCACGCCTGCTGCAACACAAAGTTGAGGATCCGCCGCGTCTACGCCAGGGACATTGCAGCGAGGAAGGCGATGATGAACCCAACGCACGCGGTGACCGGCGATGTTGCTGCCGTCAACGCCGCCGCGTCAGGTCCGTGCGGATTTGCATGAGGATCTCGTAGTATCGCCAGGCGGCGGGCGCAACAGCAACGGAGGTCATGCTAAAAAGGCGTGTCGTTCTGTCGCCGCAGCGCCTGGCGCACTTGGTCCGGCGTCACCTGGTGAACGCGCGCGATCGCGTTCCAGAGGACGGCCTCGCATTGCTCCTTCGCGCCCTGACGATTTCCCGCGCGATCGATGCCGTCTCGTTCGTCTGCGTACCAGAGAGCGATCCTTTCTGCGGTTTCCGCATCGTGTCGAAGGTGCCGCTGGTGCGCCGGGTCTTGCGAGTCTATCGGGAGACTTGGCTCGTCCGGCCATTCGCAGCGCGGCCCGAGCGGCGAGCGGCCTCCGCACGCCGCGAGTGACAGGACCAGGAGCATCAACACGCGTTTCAACAGCTTCTGCCCCACCAGGCAGGGGGACCAAAAGACACAAGCTGCGGCACGTGACGCAGGATGAAATCCTCATCGTCAGGCGCAGCGGGACGAACGCTGATCTTCGTCATCGCGGCATCCGACATCAGGTCACCGCACCGGCACGATGGTGCGAACTTTGTCGAGATCGATCGAATACTCGCCCAGATCGGTTTTTCCCAACAGCTTCATTTGACCCTGCCGGAAAAACGCCGCCAGCACTTTCTTTCCATTCTTGAGCAGGATCTCGATTTCAATGCGTGGCGGCCTCACGGAATCGTCTCGTCGCGTTACCTTGAGATTCTCGAGGTCACTCCACTTGACGAGCACCAGGCCGTCGCCTTGCAGCACGCGAATGCCGTGTGTCTCCCTGTCGGCGGTCATCATGCCGCCGTAATCGACGCTGACGCCGGACACCACGACCTCCGTTCCGCGGCTGTCGGTGATCTTGAGATCGGCGGCAAGCGCGCGACCGGATGGCAGGACGAGCATCAGAAGCGCAAGGACGCAGGTTCGACTCAACACTGGACCGCCTTTCAACGAGTTTACTGTCGATGTGATCGTCATGGCCGCTTCATCGCCTTCTTCGCTTCACAGCCGCGTCGCGCGGGGCGACACGAGCTCGGCGGCTTCGTGCCGACTTCGGCCGAGGCATTCGGAGGGCGGCAACAACGGCGAAGGCTGTGTCGGTTCGGCGTTCTACGTCGTCGGGATCGTCGCTCTCGCCCGGTGCGAGCACGCGATCGGCAATGGCCTGGAAATCGCGCTCGAGCTGCAGTTCGGCGTCGGTTCTCCGAATTCTTGGTCCCGCCGTCGCCGTCGCAGCGGCGGCGTGCCACATCGGAACATTCGGAGCCGCCGCGCCGACCCTGACGCCGAGGTAGAGAATGGTTGATTGCCAGATCGAACAGCCGCCAGCCCGACATGCATGGAAGAACATCCGGTCGGCCGCCCGGCGCTTCGTGGGATCGCTTCCTGCTTCTTTGCAGGCAACGTCGTGGACGATGGACGCTCGCCGATAGTCGCCGGTGTACGGCGAACCAACAATCGTCCACAGGGCGCGCGGGATTGAAGCCCCGTCCACAACCGAATCTGTCGGCGCGGGCCACGCTTTTCCTTCAGGGTCTGTGAAGGAGAATGGTTCCAGGATTTGCATGCGGCGATCCTCGGTTCCATCTTCCGTCAGCCAGGTCGCTCGAGGATCACCAGAGAAGTGTCCGTGTCCCATTGTGTTGTTCCCGGTGGCTGTTTGTCCGCGGCGTCGACTACCGTGGCGCGACGCGCACTTCCACGGCGTTCATATCGCTGCCGGACTGACGGTATGTCACTCTGACCTGATCGCCGACCTTGACGAAGTCGGTGATCCGCCGTGGCCACCGGTTGACCAGATCTCGCGGCCGTGCCCCCTTCCTGACAAAACGCGTCGACGAGGCGACGGCGATGACCATGAACGTGTTGTCGCCAAGCCCGAGAATCAGAGACGAAGCGGAGACCGACTTCACCACACCGGTCACCAACCGAAGTTTGGAAGTGGCATTACCGTTGGTCTGTGCGCTGGCGGCGGTGATACCGATGGCCACCGAGACAGCCAGCGCCAGGCTTTTCAAGCACGCCATGTTCGTCCTCCCAGAAAGCAACCACAAGCCCTCAACCCGATCGTTGTCATTTGAGTTCGGCCGGGGCGAATCGTTCAAGCGTTTCTGCTTCTGATGGCGGGGTCAGGATGTACCGTACCGTCAAGTCTTCCACTTGTGGAAAAGTCGTCATTCGAATGCGCTCGACAGCTCTTGTGAGATCATAATCCGTACGCCGTAGCTGCACGTCGGGTCCGAGGAGCAGCCAATAGGCACCAGGCGGCTGCGAAAACGGCATCCCCACGCTCCCGGTATTCACCACTCGCACGGTTCCGACCGTCCGGTCGAACTGCATGTGCGTATGACCGCAGATCACCATCGGCGCATTGGCGGGCGCAAAGATGGGCATGAGGCGGTCTTCCGGCGTCAGACGCGTAAAGATTTCAGTGTCGTTTCGCGGTGTCGCATGGCAGAACAACACGTCACCCGATCCGCGAATCTCGATCCGGCACGTTGGCGGCCAGCTGGCTAACAACGCCTGGTGTTCAGGACGAAGCTGCTGTGCCGTCCAGTGTATGACCTCTCGGAACTGTTCTGGCACCTCGCTGATGTCCTGGCCGGCCATATGGGCAAGCACGACACGGTCGCCATTGCCGTGGATGAACTGCACTGGGATGTCGAGGTCTGACAAACATGCGAGTGTTTCAGCGGGCATCGGGCCGGGCAATACATCCCCGCCGACGACGACCTGGTCGACGTTCGCTCGACGAACGTCCTGGAGGACGGCCTCCAGTGCGGGAAGATTGCCATGAATGTCGTATAGAGCAGCAACACGCATCGCAGCCTCATGATCGTTCGGGCAGTTCGACGTCGCAACTGTTTTCACGAGCCGCGAGCGGTGCGATTCCATACGCGAGCGGTCGGGCCGGTTGCATCAGCGCTCAAGACCTATGCTAGCCGCGTGACAACGCTGACCTACGAATGGCGCGCAGGCGACGCTGATCACGAGTTGCGACTCGTGCGGGTGCCGGGGACCGAGGGCAAGCCCTATCGGTTCGGTGCGGGTGCAAACCGCCGCAGTACCGCTCGACGGAACGCCATGGTCAGGTCCGGGTCCGGACCGACGCCTCCGCGGTGGTTGCCATCACAACTGGGACATCCATTGCACCGTCTCGTGGCGCCAGCTCACCACGGCCGCGACCGATCGAGCCCAGACCGAGCGCGAGGTCATGTCCGTGCTGGTTGTCCCTCATCAATCTCGTATCCGGGCAAAATGATTGACGCTGGCATGGCCGCTGGACATGATTGGGCAATGCGCGCCAGCTGGGAGACCGAAATGAAACGATTATTGATGATCGGCGCCGTCGCCGGACTGGCGATGGTTCCTTTACTGAGGGCCCAGACGGCACCTGGCGGTCGCGGCAACGCGGGCGCCACCCGGCGGTCCTTCGAGAAATTCACGGTCGAAGGCCAGCCCATCGACAGGCGCCCCCCAGAACTGGATACCGATCATCCGGTGTTTCCGGGGCAGACGCATGCTCCTTACCACAAGACGACGGACGTCGCGGTCACGACCATCGCCAGCGGCTTGGACAATCCGTGGGCGGTCGCGCTCCTGCCGAGCGGACGTTTTCTCATCACGGAGAAGCCGGGCCGCCTCCGCATCCTCAACAGGGATGGTTCGGCCTTGCATACGATCACGGCCAATCTACCGCCCGTGTATTTCCGCGGACAGGCCGGCCTCCTCGACGTGGCGTTGGATCGGAACTTCGCGAGCAACCACAGAATCTTCTTCGTCTACATGCGCATTATTGATGCCGACAATTGCGTCCAAGCTCTCGACAGTGCCACGTTGGATGAAGACGCGGGAACGCTGTCGAACGTGCACACCATCTTTCAGGGCACCCCGTTCACCAACAGAGCGGTGAGCCAGACCGGTTCTCGCATCGCCATCGATCCGAAGGACGGCAACCTCTTCGTCGCTGTTGGGGACCGATCAACCGGCGATCCGATTCCGATGCAGGCGCAGCAACCCGACAAATACCTGGGCAAGGTGATCCACATCACGCCAGAAGGCAAGCCGGCGCCCGGCAATCCGGCACTTGGCCTGCCGGAAGTCTGGTCGATGGGTCATCGCACGCCACAGGGTTTGACCTTCGCGCCCGATGGACGGCTTTGGGAAGTTGAACATGGTCCGCGCGGTGGCGATGAGCTGAATCTTATTCAGAAGGGGAAGAACTACGGTTGGCCGGTGATCGTGCACGGCATCAACTATCCTGGCACGAAGATCGGCGACGCCATTGTTGAGAAGCCGGGGCTCGAGCAGCCGCGGTATTACTGGGATCCGGTCATCGCGCCCTCCGGCCTGGTCTTCTATCGGGGCGACCTCTTCCCGCAGTGGAAGACCAGCGTGCTGGTGGGTGGCCTGGCCGGCCAGGCGATTTTCCGTCTGGAGTTGGACAAAGACGATAAGGTCGTCAACGAGGAGCCGCTGTTGACGGATCTCAATCAGCGGATCCGCGACGTGCGCGTCTTTCAGGATGGTGCTGTCTATGTGCTGACCGACGGGGCGGGCGGCAAGCTGCTGAAGCTGACGCCGAATAACGCTCAAACGCGCCAGTGAGAAAGCGCCGGCGACATGGACATGCCGAGCGACGAGATCGCTCGGCTATCGCTACTTGCCGACCGGCACGCCTTCATATGAGCCGATGCGGGTACCAGCCGTGAGGCCCACGCGAACTCCGGATCGCGAGTCGACGGGCCTTCGCCAATCTGGGTGGTGACTTCGTAGACGCCGAGGCACGCGCCGGGAGTGAGGGCCAATCGCGGTGGATTATAGGGCGAGACTTGAGACCGGGGGATAGTTCCAGGCGCGGACGACTCAACGAAGCCGCCGGAGCTCCACCTCCGACACGTCAGAAACGACATGCTGGTGACAATTGGCGGTAAGCGCGGCGATTGCTACCTCGGGGGCGGCGTCGGCTTTCTGGCCACGAGCGCTGCGCGCACGACCAGATAGATCAGCGCGTACGTCAGGATGGCCCACAAGTTGTTCGTGCGGGTGAAGAGCGTCGCGAGCCATTCCACCACGAGCAGAATGGCCAGCAACACGGCAAGCTCCGCGGCGAGCCTCTTCTTGTTCAGCGTCATCGAGCGCCGGATGGTAGCACGATCAGCAATCGCGGGGTCGATTCAGGTTCGCAATCGCGAAGATGCAACGGCGCGACGAGCCGTAGGCTCTCGCGGTGTTTCAGGTTGGATTAGAACCCAGCCGCAAAGGGCTTGGATCGAAATCCCTCGCCGGCCGAGAACGCGAAGTCCATGCGCAGCATCGTATGCACGCCCAGCCACAGGCTGAAACCGAATCCAGCGTCATGCTTCAGACGTCTCAGGTTGATCGCGCTCAGCCGGTCCGCGACGGTCCCGGCATTGACGAACCCGATCACATAGAAAGGACCGGCGTTGGTCCGTTTCCAGATCGGAATCGATGAAAAGAGCGCGCGGCGTCCTTGAAGCCTGACGAGTGCCGCGTTCGAATCGCGAAAGCGATAGTCCGCGAAGCCTTCGAGCGTCGAGTCGCCGCCCAGATACGGCACCAGGAAAAACGGCGCAGTGCTCGCATCACGACGGGGCGACATCTTCACGTCCAATTGGGTGCCAAGGACCACGCGGCCTGGAAGCGGATAGTAGTGACGCAGATCGACGTCGACGATGGACAACGAGACGCGGCTGCCGGCGAGGCTGCCGTACTTGTGACCCGTCACCCGATACCACGCTCCTCGCGCCGGTTGATCGATCGGCGTCGAGTTATTGAAATCGACGGCCAGCGAACTATGCCAGTACGTCAGGCGATCGCCGAAGCCGGCGAGCGCCCCAGAGGCGAACGTCGCACGCATGTCGGCGGCGCGCACCGCATCCTTCCCACTGGTCGCCAGTGTCACGTCGCTGGTAGCCGCCAGCGCAATTCTGCCGAGCCGAATCCATCCGCCTCCGCCAGCGGTGCGATCGTCCAGGTCGAACGTCGCCCTCGTCTCTTTCAACGTGTCGGGGCCCAGGCCGTAGTTGGGTAATGACGGCAGGTGCCGCATCCTGCTGAAGATCATCAGGTACGACGCTGGCGTGGGATGCGTCGAGAGTTGGGCATCGGCACGCCAGTATCCTCGCGACGATATCTTTCCTCCCGCTCTGAATTCCTCGTGCTCGGCGGTCAAGTCGATTCCACCTCCGACAGAAAGCCCGCTCGCCGGGACAACCGCCGTCGTCAACATACGAACGGGGCTGCTGAAGACGTCGATGGCGTGCTCCACGAGCGACTTGTTCACCTCTACCTGTGGCGGCGCAGGACCCGGGGCAGGTGGAGCCGCCTGAGCGAACAACACGCGAGCGCCGAAGACAATCAGCGCGCCACACGCGATGGCACACGACCGCCCCGGATATGTACTCATGCCTTACAAGTGCCCGGTGAAGTGCGGACACATTCGAAGAATCGACCGCCGGATGAACGCCGCCGCATCGGCTTCGGTTCTGATTCCGGCGGGCGTGGAGATCGGCGTTCGCACCGCGCCGCGGCGGCGAAGCTCCTGGGAATGTTTGAGCGCCGCCAGATTCGCCGTCAGATGATGCGCGAGCTTGATCATGGCCACGTTGTGATTCGACAGCAATCGTCCAAAGGACTTCGTGGAGTTCCGAGTACGGAAGCGGATCGACGGCCGCTTGACCGTCGGCTTGTCGGTCCGTGGTGTGCTCCGCCGGAACAAGTGGCCCAGTCCGTTTGCTGCCGCATCGCGGTCGGTCAGCGATTTGACGGTGCCGTCACGGTCGCGCAGCGTCCTGAAGACGGACGTGTGATCGTAGACGTTGGAATCGATCGTGCCGGCCTCGACCAGCGGCGAGACGACGATGGCCGGCACGCGCGGCCCGAGTCTGTCCCACGCGAACTGCAGTCGGTTGTCTGCCGGATCGGTATAGCGTTCGCCCTTTCGCGGCGGCGTCGCGGGCGGCGGCTTGACGTGATCGAACGTGCCGCCGTGCTCATCGTAGAGGATGATAAGGGCCGTACGCGCCCATGCCGGCGAATCGCGGAGCGCCTCGTAGACGTCCGCGATGAGATGCTCGCCGTACCGGATGTCATGATTGGGATGCTGATCGTTGGCCTGCAGCGAGATGAATCGACTCTCGTCTTCGTAGTCTGAATACCGCGGCTCGAGAAAACTGTAAAACGGCAACCGCCCGGTCTTCGCCGCGTGGTAGAACTCGTCCATCGGCTGCAGGCGGATGTCACATCCTTCGAGGACCGCCGCCAGCGTCGCAGCGAGCGTCACGCCACCCTGAGCGTAAATGCACCACTCTTTACCAGCTTCGTTGAGTCGATCGTAGACCGACGGAACCGCCGTATACCCTGTCGGATCCATGTCGAGGCGATTGTCGGACGTCGCAGCGTGCACGAACAGGCGATTGGGCAACGTAGGACCGGGCACCGAGCAGAACCATCGCGTGCACACGGCAAATTGAGCCGCCAGCGTGGTCAACACGGGCACGTGCTCGCCCGAGTGGCACTTCATGATGCACGGCGCGTGTTCGCTCAGGTTGCCGACCTGGGTGGCGTAGTTGGTGATGAAGCCCTGGTTGTAGTTGCCGCCCCTGTCAACGCCGTACGAATCGCCGAAGACCTGCTCGTTGACGTCAACGAAATCGTGCCCGGGATCGACAATCAGGTCCGACTCGAAATCCGCATCAAACGTGTGCGTGAACCGATTCCCTGTTGTACGGGTGCGTGGACACCTTACAATGCACCTCGTCCCAGTGCAACAGCATGCACAGGGCCGCGTGCAACGGCAGGAGGCATGATGGCTCTCAGTGCGGCGCCCGTCCGGCTGGTCGCCACCGCGCTCGTCGGCGCGGCGTGTCTCGTGCTCGCAGCGACGCCGGCGGGTGCGGCGGGCCCACCACCCCAGGACCCGACGCTTGACGTCGTGGGCGTCGCGATCGTTCGCGGCGGACAGGCGATTCTTCTGGCCACGCGCGGCGTGGACGATCACCTCCAGCGATGGCGCTTCAGGTCGCTCGATACGCGCGACCTGCCGCAACCCATTCGCGAAGTCGCCCTGGCCGCGAGCGGCACCAAACTGTTTCTCGAAACCGGGACGGGCCCGTCCGTCCTGGATCTCACGCGGGAATACCGTCACAACGCGCCGCTGCAGTACGTCGACGCGCGTGACGCCGCGACCGACGGCGCGGCGGGCCGAACCGTCCACCGCCTGCCCTCCCAACGCTTCGTCAGCATGCGCAACGGCATGGTGCGCGTGCTCGATGACCTTGGGGGCGTCCGATCGGAATACCTTGCGGCGGATGCGCGGCTCGCGGGGGTCACTGGTGACGACGTGGTCCTGTATGTCGGGACGGATCGCCGCGTGGATGTCTGTGCGGGTTTGCCGTCCGATCCGAACGCGTGTCGTGAGCTTCCAACGCTGGGCGATGGCGACGCCGTCGCCATCGTGTCGCGACCTGGTCCTCGTCCGCTCGACGAGATCGCGACTCGTTTCCTCGTCCTGAGCGGTCCCATCGACAGCACGCGGATCGTCGACCCCGAGCGGGAGTTGGCTCCCGGTCCGCCGCTACGTCGCGCGGAGGCGGCGCTTCGCGCGTGCCTCATGCTTCATCACCTGGCCGCCAGCGACGCTCTGATGACGAGCGCGATCGACGCGCTGCTGCGTGAAGCGCCCGCCACATCGGCCGCCACGGGAGAACCGGTTGCGGATTGGCGGTTCTTCCGCGTGACGCCCGACGAAGAGCTGTACGCTCCCGTGCTCCAGTTCATGCGCCGCGAAGCGGCCTATCCGGATGCCTTCGAGACGCTCGAGATGCTCGGCGGCGCGACCGCAAAAGGAACACCCCACGAGATCGCCGACACACTCCTCGCCAAGTACTTGCGCCTGACGGCGGCCGAGCGGCGCCAGCGGTGCACGATCTACGTGCGAACGACGTCGGTTCCCGGGTCGTGGATCATCGAGTACTGGTTCTACTATCCATTCGATCTCGGCGGACTCGGCGCGCACCTTCACGATCCGGAACATTTGTTCGTCGAGGTCGACAAGCTGGGCGGCACGGTCCGCCGAGTGATCGGCGCCGGCCACGGATACGTCGCCGGGAACAACATCTACTCGTCCGATCGCGCAGGCGCGCTGCCGATCGAGCTGCCACTGTTCGCCATGGTCGAATTCGGCAAGCACGCCACGGCCACCGACATCGATCGCGACGGCATTTTCACCCCGGGACTCGACGAGAACGAGTACAGAGAACGCGCGAAAATCTGGGGGGTCCGCGACGTGATCGGCAGCATCAACAATCAGCTCATTGCGTACGACCGGACGATGTCCGGGCTCCGATCGCAAGAGGACGCGCTCGCGCCGCTGTCGATCGGCACGTACTTCCCGCAGGAGACCGCGCTGTCGGCGAGAGCGTGCTGCCGGCTCGTGCCGCTGCCCGACGGACAGCCGGAGTTGCCCGCGTGCCCGTCGCCCACGACAGACTGCGCGAGACGTTCGGTGATTTCGCATCCGGACACCCGCGCGCGTGAAACCATTCTCAAGGAATGGGTGTTTCCCCACGCGTTCCTACGGGCCATCTATGGCCTCGGACCACGGCAGCGTCTGAACAGCGCGGGCATCGGCTACGCGGTCGATCTCTATCGCATGCCGCTGTTGGGGCGCCTGATGCCGATGCCGGGCCGAGTCGGCGGAGAGATCTTCGGCTGGCGCCAGGACCTCACCGTGGACGACCGCGATTCGTGTTTAGCCGATTGCAAGCGTGCAACGGGCGTGGGAGTCGGCGTCCGGTACGAACAGTTCGTGTCGAATCTCTTCGGGATCTACACCGCGGTCCGTGTGTACTCGCCGCCCGTGTCCGACATCTGGATCACCTTCGGACCGATGGTGGAGGTGCCGGTCCTGAATCGATCGAACGTCAACTTTCAGGCCGGGCTGTCGTTCCGGCCGTACGCGTCACCGAGATTCGAGCTCAAACTCAGCGTTGGTCTCTGGAAGCCGAAGTCAAACCACTTCGGCATCCGGGCCGGGCACGATCACGAAATCCCCGAGTGAGTGGCGCGTCAGCTAACCAGCGCGCTTCACCGCGATGACAAACATGATGTCGCGCAGGTTCAAGTACACGGACCATCGCCCGAGCCCACTCCCCAGCACGCGCCGGGCGGCAGCGTCGAGACCCCAGCGCAGTCTGAGCACACCGTCGATCATCGCGCCGACGCTGCGGTAGAAGCCGCAGTATTCCGAATACACCACGTCGAACCCGAGCCGGTCGAGCATGCGCGCGAGCGACCGGCGCGTGAAATAGTGGACGTGCGTCGGCGGATGGATCAGACGCCAGCGGCCCCGCCTGATGCGCGCGTTCACGCTCGACATGTCGCCGGTCGTGATCGCGAGCACGCCACCCGCCGGCATGCGGCGGCCGAGCGCCGCGACGTACAGGTCGGGCCGCTTCAAATGCTCGATCGTGTCCCACATGCACGCGACGTCGAACGCGCACGTGCCAAGGTCGCGCGCCAGCAGATCTCCGTGGAGGACCGGCAGGTGCAGCTGCTCTGCCGCAAACCGCACCGCATCCTCGCTGACGTCGATGCCGCCGACGCTGTCGAATTCACCGCGCACGGCGTTCAGAAAGAACCCGTACGCGCAGCCGACCTCGAACAGCCGGCGGTGGCGCGACGGATCGATGAACCGCCGGAGCACGCGCATGCGGCGCGCGAAATTCTTTTCGAGCTCAGGCCGGTCGGCGGTGTAGTTGGTGTACTCGTCTCCGTGAAAGTACTGGCGGCCGTACAGATCGTGAAGCTGCGCCTCCGGCAGGTCGACGTCGGCCCACACGTGACTGCAGCTGTCGCACCGGATGAGGCCGGCATAGAAGGGGACTGCATTCGTCGAGTCGCAGGCGGCGCAGCGCTCGGAGAGCGTCATCGCGATGACCGAAGGATTTTAATCTTTCAGCGCCTTCCGCGGGCTTACGAGGTGTCTCGCCGTCTCGAATGCGATACACTGCCGGGCCAGTTCGTCAGCTCTCGCGGCAACTCGCCTCGTTGAGGAGGTTTCATGCGCGGTCGATGCTGGGGCACCCTTCTCGTCCTGCTCGTCTCCGTCTCGGTCCCGGCTCGGGGCCAGACGCCATCCGGAGAAATCAGCGGCACCGCCGTCGACACGAGCGGGCTCGCCGTGCCCGGCGTGACGATCACGCTCGTCAACCAGGCGACCAACGTCGTCCGCACGGTGCAGACGAACGAATCGGGCCTGTACGTGATCACGGCGATTCCTCCAGGGACCTACGACCTGAAGGCCGAGCTGTCGGGGTTTGGAACCGTCGAACGCAAGAACCTCGTGGTACAGGTGGGCAGCGCCATCCGAATCGCGTTGACCTTACAGGTGGGCGCGCTGAGCGAGACGGTCCTGGTGACGGCCGGCTCGCCGCTGATCCAGACGGAAAACGCGGCCATCAGCACCGTGATCGAAAACCGCGCCATCGTGGAGCTGCCGCTCAACGGCCGCAATTACCTGCAGCTCGCGTCGCTGATTCCCGGGGCGACCACCAACGGACCCTCGTCGAGCCAGGGCAAGCAGCGCATGGGCGGTCAGCGCAACAGCTTTGCGCTCAACGTCGCGGGACAGCGGATCCACTTCAACCATTACTCGCTCGACGGCGTCGAGAACACCGACCTGAACTTCAATTCCTACATGCTGCTCCCGTCCGTCGACGCGCTGGAGGAATTCAACATCGTCTCCGGCCTCTTCGACGCGGAGTACGGCCGCGCCATCGCTCAAGTCAACGTCTCGACCAAATCCGGATCGAACAAGCTTCGCGGCACGGGGTTCGAGTTCGCGCGCCATTCCTCGCTCGACGCCAAGAACTATTTCGACCGGAAGGATCTGCCCATCCCGCCGTTCAAGCGAAACCAGTACGGGTTCACGCTCGGCGGCCCCGTGGTTCTGCCGAAGATCGTGGACGGCCGAAACCGTCTGTTCTTCATGTTCAACTGGGAGGGGCTGCGCGAGAACAAGTCGCTGACGCAAACGCCGTCGGTGCCGCTCACGGCGTGGCGCACGGGAGACTTCTCGGGCCTGCTCGACAGCAGCGGCAACCTGATCCCGATCTACGATCCCGCCACGCGTGTGTTCGACGCGGCGGGCAACGTGCTGCAGGCGCCGACGCCGTTCCCCGGCAATCGCATCCCGGCGAATCGCGTCCATCCAGTCTCGCAAAAGCTGCTGGCCTATTATCCGCTGCCGCTGCAGGAGACGACCGGCGCCAACTTCCTGAACGACGAAGCGCGGCACGTCAATGCCGACCAGTACACGTACCGAGTGGATTTCACTCAAGGCAAATCGAACTGGATGTTCCGCCACAGCATCTCGCATGAGCTTGGCTACGATCCGTTCCCGATCCCGAACATGGGGAGCAACACGGACACCGACGTGCACCAGGCGGTGTTCGGGAACACGCGCACCTTCGCCTCGAACAAGCTCAATGACGTGCGCTTCGGTGTGGGATACCTGAAAAACGCCCACATCTCGCGGCGCGCCAACACCGAGAACGTCGTCAAGAACCTCGGGATCAACCTGCCGTCCGACAACCCGCTTTATTGGGGTGTGCCCAACATCGGCATCACGGGGCTGTCGGGCCTCGGTGAAGAGAGCGATGCGCCGTTCATCAACGACGACACGACGCTCCAGGTGGTCGACAACTTCACCTGGACCGTCGCCAGGCATTCGTTCAAGTTGGGCGGCGAGCTTCGCCACGTGCTCTACAACCAGATCGGCGGCGTCGTCACGCGCGGACGATTCGGGTTCGACGGGCGCTATACCCAGAATCCGCTGCTGCCGGCGGCTCAGCGGGGCGGCGCTGCCTTCGCCGACTTCCTCCTTGGCAACTTCAACAACGCGGAAGGGCAGGTCGGCGCGCCGATCGCGGATTTCCGGTCCAACTACTTCGCCCTGTACGCCCAGGACAGCTGGCGGCTCGGGTCGAACGTCACGATGAACTACGGCCTGCGCTGGGAGTACGATCAGCCGTTCACCGACACGAAAGATGCGATCGTGAACATCGACTTCGACTGGGCCAACACCCACGAGCCGATTTTCGTCCGCGCAGGGACCGGCGACCCCTTTGCCGGGGATCCGGCGTTTCGACTTGCCCCCGATATCCAGTACGTGCGGGACGGCCGGTTCGGCCGAGGCGCGTACAAGCCTGACAAGAACGACTTCGCGCCGCGCGTGGGCATTGCGTGGTCGATCACGCCAGTGACGGTCATCCGGTCGGGAGGGGGAATCTACTACGTCCGCGACATCGGGAACGCGGTCTTCGACACGGTCCGAAATGCCCCGTTCACGATCCGGCGCAACGAGCCGGCCGAAACCTTCCGGCCGAACCTGAGCTTCGAACAGCCGTTCGCCCGCACGGGCGCGCCGACCTTCATTCTCGCGGCCCAGTACGCCGAACCTTCGTCGTACGTGGGGCAATGGTCAGTGGGCGTCCAGCGCGAGCTGGGCGGCACGATGTCGGCCGAAGCGACCTACTTCGGCTCCGTCGGCAGACATCTGCGCCGATTAATGAGCTACAACAACCCGGAGCCGAGCCAGCTGGCCAACTCCAATCTGGCGCGCCCCTTCCCGAAGTTCGGGAGCATCCAGGTGATGGCCGCGCCCAGCAGCTCACACTACAACGCGCTGTATCTCAAGCTGCAGCGCCGCTTTTCGGGCGGCGTGAGCTTCCTCACCTCGTACTCGTACGGCAAGTCCATCGACAACGGCAGCGGGATCCGAACGTCCGACGGCGACTCGCTGACACCGTCGAACAACTACGATTTGGGCCTGGAGACCGGGCTGTCGGCCTTCGACTTCCGGCAGCGGTGGACCACCTCCTGGCTGTGGGACCTCCCCTTCGGCAGTAATCGTCGTTTCCTGCATCGCGGCGGCGTCGCCGATTTCGTGCTCGGGGGATGGCAGCTGGGTGGCATTTTCACGCTGCAGAGCGGTTTCCCGTTCACCGTCCTGTGCGGTGGCGGCACCGTCCAGAACGGCGGCGGTGTCTGTTATCCAGATCCGACCGGGATCGACTGGCGCCTGCCCGCCAGCGAGCGCACCCGCACGCGGTATTTCAACACCGATGCGTTCATCGATCGCAACACGGTGGGGCCGTTCCGCTACGGCACCGTGCCGCGCAATTCGCTGATTGGGCCGGGAATCGTCAGCCTGGATGCGTCAGCCAACAAGCGGTTCCCACTGGGTGGTTCGAAGCTGGTTGAGCTGCGCGTGGAGGCGTTCAACCTGCCGAACCGTCCGATTTGGAACCAACCCGGCGCGCAGCTGCGCACGCCCAACTTCGGTGTCATCACCAGCACCAGGCTCGACTCGCGGCAAATCCAGATCGGAGCGAAGCTGCTGTTCTGAAGGACAACGGACGAGGGACGGACGAAGGACCAAGCCCCACGGACGAAGGACAGGCCCGAAGTCTGCGTTAGCCCTCTCGTCGCAACACGTGGAGCGCTCCCGCGAACGAGACAAGGGTGAAGGCCACGAACCCGGCCGCTTCGAGCGCGATCGATTGCGGATTGCCAAGTCCAATTGTGGCGAAGCGCATGACATCCACGTGCCACGTGATCGGGTTCACGAGCGCGGCAGCCCGAAACGCGACCGGCAATGGATCGATCGGATAAAACATCGAGCTGGCGAAGAGGAACACAAAGTAAAAGATCGAGGTGACCGTGTTGAAGGCGTCATTGCGACGAATCGCCAGCGCAAAAATCGCGTAGAAGAAGAACCAGCCTGCCGTGCCGACGACAACCGCGGCGGCGAGCAGCGGGAAGCGATCGGGGCGGAGCGGCACGCCGAGGAGAGCGGCCGCGAGCAGGACGGTGATGAACGCTTGAACCAGACCGATCGCAATGTTGAAGAGCACCTTTCCGAGGAGGTACTCCGCCCGGCTGATCGGATAGGTCAGCATCTCGTAGAAGATGCCGTTATCGCGGTCCATGAAGAACGACCACGCGGTGTTCGACGCGATCCCGAAGCCGGCCATCCCGAGGACGCCCGCGAGGAAGAACGCATGGTAGTCGGTTGGGAGGCCGGCGAAGCCGAGCGCCTTGTTCATGCCGACGCCGAAGACCAGGAGATACCCAAGCGGATAGACGACGTCCCAGAAGATGAACAGCGCGTTGGTCGCCCGGATCTTCCCCTCTCGATACATCACCGCCGATAGCGCGCTCACAATCGCCCTCCATGATGATCCGGCGGGAGGTTTTTTCGCTCCTTCGTCAGATCGACGAAGATGTCTTCGAGGCTCGCGCCGCCAACTTCGAGGCGCAACACGCGCCCGCGCGTCGCCAGCGCGGCTACGACCGCGAGAATTCCACCGTCGTCCTCCTTCAGTGTCACTTCGACCGTGTTCTGCGTGATGGCCAAACGGATTGGATGGCGGGCGGCCAGCTCGTCTTCGATGCCCGACGGTAGCCGATCGAACGTCACCGTCACGTCGTACACGCCCCGCGACAGCAGCTTGAGCGTGTGCAGATCGCCGCGCGCGGCCTGATGGCCGCGATTGAGAATCAGGATGTCATCACACAGCTCCTCCGCCTCGCCGAGAATCTGCGTCGTCAGCACGATGGTGCGCCCCGCCGCCGCCTCGCGGCGCAGCTTCTCCATGACGCTGCGCTTCAGGATAGGATCCATTCCGGTCGAGAACTCGTCCAGGAAGACGACCGGCGTGTCGACCATGAAGACCTTGGCCACCTGAACACGCCGGCGGAAGCCGCCGCTCAAATCCATCACCTTTCGGTGCGCCTCGGCAGCCAGGCCAAAGTCTTTCAGGACACGCTCGGCGCGTGCACGAGTCTCGGCGTCGCGCAACCCATGGAATCGCGCGAACGTGCGGAGGTTGTCCCGCACCGTCAGAAAGAGCTCGACGGCGGTTTCCTGAATCACGACCGAGATGCGGCGCCGCACGGCGAGCGGCGCCGCGACGACGTCGTGGCCGAGGACGCTCGCGGCGCCGAATGTCGGCCGCGCGAGCGTCGAGAGGATGCGCAGCAGCGTCGTCTTCCCGGCGCCATTCGGGCCGAGCAGGCCGAAAATCGATCCTCGTGCGACATCGAAGGTCAAGAGGTCGATGGCGCGGACGGTCGGCTGCCCGCGGCGGGCGTACACCTTGACGAGATCGTGGACACGGATAGCCGGTTCGGACATGGTCGTACTCACGGTAGCGGCTGTGCGGCGCGATCGCCGCGATCAAGAAATGGAGAGCGTAACGGGCGAGGGACTCAGTTCGGGATCTTCATGGCGGGTCTGACCGACTAATGTAGCGCTGAGGCCGGGCGCGGCGCAAGCGTCACGCTCGAGCTCGCACAAAAAAAGGCGGCGATGTGTCAGCGCGTACCAGCGGCCGTTGCAGGCATCGCAAACACAAACCGCTGCCCGTCGGCGCTGACGTTCTTCCATTGCGACGGGTTTCCGGGCAATGGTCCGGGCAGCTTGAACAGCAGCCGTGGCGTCCCGGCCGTGAAGGTCGGCGTGGTGCTGACATCCACGGCCATCACTTCCCAGTCGCGGGTCATGAAATACATCTCTTTCCCGTCCTGCCGCCACTCGATCATCCCCAGCGCGCCACTCTTCGACACCTGCACCGCCGGCCCCGAGTGCGGCGCGTCCGGTTTGCTCGCGTCGAACGAACGAACGCACACCTCCATCTTGTCGGGGTTCGCTTCGTTGGAGAGGAACGCGAGGTAACGCCCGTCCGGAGAAAACCGGCCCTGGTCCGCGTCGTACTCGTCGCGCAGCCATTCAATCCCCGCGCGCTCCAGCACCGGCTGATTCGTATCGAGGCGGACGAGGAGAACCATCCCGTTCGAGAAGGTCACGAACTTTCCGTCGGGCGACCAATCGGTCAGGACCATGAATGCGCCCGGCGTATACCGGAACAGCAGCTCTTCGGCGCCCGATCCATCGGCCGCCTTGCGATAAATGCCGGAGTAGCTTTCGCGCGTCGAGACGTACGCCACATGTCTGCCGTCGGGCGACCAGATCGGCGCGTTGTCGGGAAACCTGTCGTTGGTGATCGGTGTGCCCTTTCCGGTCGCGATCTCGATCGTCCAGATATCCTGATTGCCGGTCTTGGGGTCGTTCCTCATCGCCACGAGGCGCGTGCCGTCCGGCGACAGGTTCGGCTGCACGTAGAGGCCGGGGTCACCGATCGTGCTCGAGACCTTGCCCTGCCGATCGAACATGGTCAGCTGGCGCAATTGCGGCTGCGGAACCGCAATGACGATGCGCTCGCCGTCCGGGCTGATGTTCATCGCGCCGACGTTCACCGGCATTGAGTCCGGCGGCCGGAACAACAGCTTGGCCGCCCCTGGTTGCGATGCTTTGGTTGCGACATCGATCGCCATCAGCCCCTGATCAGCCGCCAGGTAGTAGAGCTCTCCCCCGTCGCGGCGCCAGGCCGAAAAGCCTCGAGTCCCTTGATCCGAGATCCGCCGCGGCGCTTCGGCGGCGGAGCTGCCGGCCGCCAGATCGACACGCTTCAGGTACAGTTCGTTGCGGCCGGATTCATCCGACACGTAGGAGATCGAGGCGCCATCCGGCGACAGGCGCGGATTCCTGACCTGCGATTTGCTCCGCAGGAGTTCGATCGGTTTCCGCTCTTCCCCAGCCTTGAGCGGCAGCGCGTAGAACGCGCCGCCGGACAGGTCGGTCCAGAAATAAATCAGAAAACGCCCATCCGCCGACCAGTCCGTGAGCACGAGCGGGGTGTTGCTGTCGAAGAGCAGTTCCGCCTCACCCTGGCCGTTGGCCGATTTCCGGTACAACCCGAAATGGCCGGCGCGCAAGCCGACGTACGAGATCTGGGTACCGTCGGGCGACCAGACCGGTGCCGATGCACCCTCGCGCGACTGACTCGAGGTCAGTTGTAGGCTCGCGCCGGTCGCGATGTCGATGACGAAGAGCTCGTTGGTTTCTTTATCCAGCTCCGCCTTGATCACCGCCAGCCGCTTCGCGTCCGGCGACAGGACCGGCTGAAAGTACAGCTCTCGGGAACCAACGGTGCTCAGGACCGTTCCCTGACGATCGAAGACGGTGAGCTGGCGCGCGTTGGCCTGGAGGATTTGCGCGATCACCTTGGCCCGCTCGACGGGATCGCGTGGAAGTTGGGCCTCAGCGGAACGCGAAGCCATCGTCAACGCGCACAAGACCGTGATAATTGGATTTCGGCAGGACAGTTTCACCGTCAGCTCCCTTCGGCGTTTCTGGTGATGCTCGCGACGCCGGTGCGACGGCCGATCAACAGTTCTGCGGGCAGGCCGACAGGACCTTGCCGCCGGGAAGATTCATCACGCGCAGCAGGCCCGCGGCCGAACCGTCTCGCGCTTTGCTGACTTCGGCCGTGACCGTCTGACCCACGCCGGCGACCACCTCCGCTTTCCCGACATCCCTCGTGCGGAAAAAGTTCGGCGCCGGCCCTTCGACCGACCAATTCTGCTTCCGGCCGTCGACGGTTGCATCGACGAGGAGCTCGATGTGCGGGTTGCGCCAGTCAACCTTCACCAGCGTGCCGGTCAGTATTAGCTTGGTTTGCAGGTCGAAATACGCCGACATGTTGTGATGCGCCCGTACTGGGCTCGTCATCAACACCGCTGCGAAGAGCGTCAAAACGCCGATACTGCGGCTCATCCGTCTCTCCTTTTGATGGGTCCGCCTGTCACGGAGTGCACAAAATTGACGCCAAACGGCGGAGTTTGTCAAGTCGGAACGTCTCGCCCTCACCCGTAGACCAACCGCAACGAGCGCAGATCTGACAGACATGCGTCCATTTCCTCCTGTCCACGGACAAAGAGCTATGGACCCTGGGCTCGATCCTGGTCAGCGTAAAAAGTGAGATGGCGCCGATTATCAACTGGGCGCGCGGACCTGAAGCGGCCCTACAGAACATGCATCGGGCAATCGGATGATCTCCAATTGCCCGATGCCCGCTTCCGCGCTTTACTGCCTCGGCTTCTTGGCCTCCGCCGCTGGGGCGGGAGTCGCCGCGGCTGGCTTCGGCTTCGGCGTCCAGAAATCGGGATCGACCGACGTGAATTCCTTTGGCATGTAACTGATCTTCGGATCGAGCGCAAAGATGACGTGTTGGATGTTCACTACCGACGACGATGTCAGCTCGTCAATGCGCTTCTGGCTCGCGCTTACAGCGTCCTGATACGCCTTGGCCGCGTGGGCTTGCTCGTATCGGTCTTGATCTGCGAGCGACTGCACGCCCCGAAACCGCAGGAACGTTCCGTTGGGCGCGCCGGCCGCAACCGAGTAGTACACCATCGAGTCGGGCATCGACGCCTTCTCGTGCGCAGTTTTCGAGAGCTTGCGCGATTCGATGAACTCGGCGTTGTGCCCGGGGCGCACCTGGAAGATCTCGACGTCGAAGTAGCGCAGCTTCGGCACCGGCACGGAATTGGCCGGCAGATAGCTCAGATCCGCACGGTACGCCGCGAGAATCGTTCGCACACCCGTCAACAGCTCTCCATCCTGCGCCGACAGCAGATCCGTTTGCGCGGTCAAGGCTGTCATCTTCTCGGCGTCTTTCTCGAGCTTTTCGATCGATGCCATCGATTCGTGCGGTTCGATGAACCAGGCTTGCGGTGGGCCCGCAATGGTCTTCATGGCCAGGATCTGCCCGGGCCACTTCGCCGCGGCAAACGCCTTCATCCAGCTCGTTTCGAGCTTTTCGTGCGCGGGGATCTTGCCGACCTTGACGTTCTCTTCGAAAATCCTGAGGACCGCCGGTGGCGGCGGCGCCCCTTGCTGGGCCTGCGCGACCACTCCGAGCAGCCCCAGGACCGACGCCCGACACAACCATGTCTTCATGACCGCCTCCTCGATGTTGCAACTGCTGTGGAAACCTGCCTGCCTGAACGGACCGGCGATTATATCGCGGGCACGTCGCCCTCGGTCGAATGCGGGTCAGCGCGCCGAATATCCTTTCCAGACCCACTCGAGGGCTTCAGGGAACGTCTGAAGCTTCGTCGGGCGATCGCAATGTCCCGCATTGCGGGCAAACACGAACTGATAGTGGTAGCCCTTGGCCGCAAGGGCCTTCGCCATGTTCTCGTTGGCGACGACCCAGTCGTGCATGTTGTCGCGCATGGCGTTGGGATTGAAGAGATCGCGATCGCCGACCTCCATCCAGAGACGAATCGGCTTGACCGGGCTGTTCGGGATCAGACTCTTGTGAAGTTCCCACGCGCCGCCTGGCGTCTGCGGGTTGGGCGGCCACTGCTGGTTCACGAACGTGCCTGAATACGTCAGGACCCGGTGATACAGCTCGGGGTGATACCACGCCATAATCAACGCCGCAGATCCGCCCGAGCTGCAGCCCATCGTCGCGCGGCCGTCTGGGTCCTTCGTCAGCTTCACGCTGTATTGCTGCTCGACCAGCGGCAGCACTTCTGATTCGACGAACTCCGCGTACCGTCCCGACATCGTGTCGTATTCCAACCCGCGCTCACTGCCTTGCGCATCGCCGCTGCCGTTGCCGATCGAGATCGCGATCATCGCGGGCACGCGTTTCTGGGCGATCAGATTGTCCAGCGCGGTGAACAGCAACTGGTCGGGACCGTCGGCGCCGACGATGAACGGAGCGGTGGTGCCGGCGACGTACTGCTTCGGTACATAGACCGCGACGCGTCGCGTGTACGGCGCAGGGTGGCTGGTCGCGACGAGGAGCTTGGCGGGATCGTTGGGGTCGGGCGTGCCAAACGTGCCGGCGTCGCGCGCGACACCGGGATATATTTTGCTGTCGGCCGAGCTCATCGTGAAGTTGTAGACCGTGCCTTGCGGGACGGCGTCGTTCACGGTCATCTCGGGCGCCGCGGTGTGCGTCGCGCCGATGATGAAGTTGCCATCGGCATCAGCCGGCGGCACAGCGCCGTCAGGTAACTCCTTTGCCGTGACATAGCCCGGCGTGAGCGGATCGCGTGTCGGCGGCGGCGGACGAGGTGGTGCTACTGGCGGCGCAGCCCGCTGACCGGCGGCGGCCGGCGGGGGCGGCTGCGGCGCGGCGCCTCGAGCCATCACAAGCGTGGCACCTGCGACCAGACTGATCAGGAGGCCGGCGTTCAATCGGGATGCGCCCATAGGTCAGCAATGTAGACCTTGAGCTGGCAGATGGCAACGGGCGATCTGCATGCCTACTGTCCGGCCGATCAGGCTCTTGTCTTGCAACAGCGACTTACCTAAGCAGTTCGGTCGCAGGCTGCTTCTCGTGCCGGCTGTGCTGGATTGGACAGACGGATCACGGCGAAAGCCGTAGGCTGGTCACCATGATGAAACTGACAACGCTCACGTCGTGTCTCGCGGTTGCAGGCGCCGTGACTCTCGGCGCTCAGTCGAGTAAAACGACGACCAAGACGGAGGTCGAGGTCAAGGACGGGAAGGACGTGAAAGTTACCGGCTGCGTGGAGGCGGACTCCAAAGGCGGAGGCGGTTATGTGCTGACGCACGTCGCCGACAAGAGCGGCGCCCTCCATCGCTACACGCTGGTGTCGGACAGCGACGACTTCTCCACGGTCATTGGCCACCGTGTGGAGATCGAAGGCAAGGTCGCCGATCGCGAACACGGCAAGGTGGAGATCAAGTCGGAAACGAAAGTAGACGGCCCGGGCAAGGGCATGCGCTCCAAGGCCGAGGGCAGCGGTCCCTACCTGGGCGTGAAGCATGTGAAGACGATCGCCGCCTCCTGTCCGTAGCCCGTCAAACTGGACTCGAAGGCTGTTGGCGGAATCGCCCGTCAAGCACCGCGGCTCGAGTCGGCATCAAAAACGGACGCCGACGGTGACGTCGATACGTCGAGCAGGCAGGCGGTAGTACTGGGCGTCGCCGAGCTCGCTTTCCGATATGGGATCGCGGCGGTCGCTCAGGTTCCGGCCGTCCAGTCGCAGCTCCCAGCGTTCGAGGCGATAGCCGACGCCGGCGTCGACGGTCGTGAACGGCGACGCCAGCGCCGTGTTTCGTTTGTTCAGATAGCGGTCGCCGGTGTGCTTCACGATCACGTCGCCGACGACGCCGATGGGCGGCGCCACGATCAAACCGGCCGAGAAGAGCTGTCGCGCCGACATCTCAAAATGCTTTCCCGCCAGCTGCGTATTGGCGCCGCCAAAGGCCTGCACGAAGTCGACGAAGGTGCCGTCGTGAAAGCTGTAGGTCGCGCGGCCTGACACGCTCCGGGGTGCGTGCGCTTCCGCAGCCATCTCGAAGCCCTGAAACCGCGTCGACCCGGCGTTCTGGAGCGACGGAAGGCCGCCCACGACCGTGGCCGTCACCAGATTCTTGAAATCCATGCGAAACCCGGAGGCTTCCAGATCGAACCTGCCGCCGGCCGCGCGCGCCTTGACGCCGGCTTCGACGCTGCGCGCCGTTTCCGGCTCGAGCACGCCCTCGTTCTCGGCCAGCGAGAAGTCGAACGCGGCAGGCTTGAACGTGTCCCGGAAGTTGGCGAACAGGCGTACGTGATTCACGCCCTGCTCCCAGACGCCCACGATCGCGCCCACGCTGCCGGCGGGCCGCACGTGCGTCGTACCGTCGCCTTCGCCGCGACGCTCGGAGGTAACGTTGAGACGGAGGCCCGTGGACACGTGCACTCGCATCGATGGCGTCCATTCAAGCTGCGCGTAGCCACCGGCGAATGTACGACGGCTCTCCGAATTGAGATTCAGCGTGGCCGGTTCGGGGACCGCCGCCGCCGAAGCGCCTCCGAGCGGCACGGTGTACGTGAACGTCGCCCCTTTGCCCTCGCCGTTGGCAAACAACAGGTCGCCGCCGGCGACGATCTTCGCGTGCGATCCCGCCGGCCAGGTCATATGCGTGTCGCCATAGATGTCATTGACGTCGATGGTCTCCCGGAACCCTGTCGCGTTGTTGGCCGTGTTCGACACGTCGGTCAGGAATCCGCGGAAGAGGCTCTGCCCTGAGTGCGTGTACGAGGCGCTCGTCGTCCAGCGCGCGTCCTTCATGACCTTCCGCTCGGCGCCAAACGAGAGGCTGATGCGCGTTTCGTCGAGAAACGCGTTGGCCGGATTGTAATTGGCGTCGAGCGGCGTCGCCGTGGAGAGCGCCGCGCCTTCGCGCACGTGCGGACTTGCCGGCTCCTGGGTGAGCCAGTTGAGATCGGTCGAGAACCACGTCTTGCGATCGCTCGCCACGTTTCCGGCGCGGTAGTTCGCGTGCCCGCGCGCGAACGATGTCCGATCGTCCTTGAATCCCTGCCGCTCGACGTCCGCGCTCAGCCGAGACTTCCATTCTCGGAACGGCCGGATCGCCAGATCGACCGTGCCGCTCCCGCTCCCGAAGGCGCCGCCGCGCGCCGACGCGTAGCTGCGATCCGCCGCCGCCGGCTTGTGGACGACGTGGATGACGCCGACGAACGACGTGGCGCCGTAGGTCACCGGCGCCGAGCCGCGGAGCACTTCGATCCGCTCGACGTCCTGCAGATTCAGTGTCGTCAGCGCCGGATTGAACGCGCCGCCCCACGGAATATCGTCGACGACGAGCAGAAAGGCGTCGAACTCGCGCAAGCCCCAGAACTCCGGCACTGCGCCCGCCGGTCCCCCGTCGCCGCCAGGCCCGACCTCGACGCCGGTCGCGAGCGAGAGCGCGTCGCGAAGCGTCGTGGCTCCTGTCGCGCGAAGCGTGTCGCCGTCGATGACTTCCACCGATACCGGCGTCTCGTGCGGCGTCTCCGGCAGACGCGTCGCCACGACTTCGATCTGCTCTTTGATGGTCGGCGGCTGCTGCGCCGGCGGGCTCGGCGGAGAGGTCTGCGCCAGGATCGGCGTGGCGCCCGCAAAGAGGTTGGCGACGAGCAGAGCGAGCAGCACGCGACGACCCGGCATCCGATGGCCCTCCGAAACACCTGACGATAGGCGATTCGAGAGACCTACTACTAATGCGCGTTGGCCGAGCGGCTGACTGACAAGCTCCCTACTTCGGCAAGATTCCGATTACCAGATTCAAAACCCCAGCTTCACACCCACTCGGAACACGCGCGGCGGCAGAATGCCCGTCGGCCGCAGGAAGCGCGGATAGGACACGCGCTCGCCGCTCGGCAGCGTCGCCGTGCGTGTGCCGACAATCGCGTCCAGACCGGTCGCCGCATTCGAGTTCAACAGGTTGAACGCCGCGACGAACAGGTCGGCGCTGCGGTTGCCGAACCGGAACCGCCGCTCGCCGGCAAGGTCGAAGATGGTCACGTTGTCGGAGCGGAAGGTGCCGGGCGCCTCGGCCTCGTAATCGAGCGTCCCGGTCCGCAGCGTCACCTGCACGACGCGGGCGAGGTTCGCTCCCGATTGATAGCGCAGCACCGGGTTGATGGCGATATCCCACGGCGCCCGGTACGTCCCGAACAATTTGAACGCCCAGTTGGTGAGATCGAGCTCGCTGAACCGCTCCGCGTTCGGGGTCTGGGGCGCCTCCCGGTCGTGATCCCAGTTGTACAGGAAGCTCGAGAGCAGCGACCAGCGGTTCGACATGCGCTTGTTGATCGTGAGGTCGACGTTGTGATCCCACGTCTCGATAATCGGCTGATTGCGCAGGTCGGTCCGGCTCGCCGGAATCGTGACCCCTGCCGGATAGTCGAACGCGGTGATCGCCGGACCGTCGTCGCTCGTGCCGCTGAGGCCATCGGGGCCCGGATCGGCGAACGTCCGCTGGTCGGTGTACCGCGCGTACTCGCGGCCGATCTGGACCTCCTGCCAGTTGTTCTTTCCGATCTTCTTGACGTATCCGACGCGCGCGCCCAGATTGGCGATGATCTCGCGCTCGACGAAAAAGCTGATGTCGTCGGAGTACTCCTGCTTCAGGTCGGGGCTGATCGTGTTGAACGTCCCGCCGCTGCTGCTCACGAAGCTCCCCACCTCGTCGACCGTGAACTGTCGATCGACGTTGCGGTCGACCCACTGGAAGGTGTTCTGCAGCCGCTGCATCGGGTTGATGAAGTTCTGCGGTCCCGGATTCGCCTGGTAGCGGCCCCAGTTGGCTTTGAGAACCGTCTTGCCGTCCCCGCGTATGTCGTACGCGAGCCCGAACCGCGGCGCGAACCCGGACCGGAACTTGATGATCTCGTCGCGCGCCGGCACTTTGAAGGCCGGGTACGACGCCGGAATCGAGTACCCGTTGGGCAGCGGCGCGCCGGCGTAGAAGAAATCGCGGAACCGGCTGGGAATGATCTCCAGATTCGGGTACTGCACGTGGTAGTAGTCCCACCGGAGGCCTGCGTTGATCGTGACCTTCTTGCTCACGACGAACTGATCGGTGAAGTAGGCGCCGCGATGGGTCAGGTTGTTGATCGTCACACGCGGCGAGTTCTCGAGAATCACGCGAAACGGCCGCGTGAAATCGGCTTCGCCGGCCACGCTTTCGTAAATGGCCTGGTATTCCCCCTCCCACCCATCGTCATGGTACCGCTCGACTTCGGTTTCGTTGGTCACTCCGACGCGGACCGTGTGGTTGCCGCCGAGGAAGTCGTCCTTGAACAGCGTGCCGCTCCAGTCCAACTGCCATCGACGGCGATAGGTCCGGTCGACGCGCGCTCCGCCCGCGAAGTTGCCGGTGAGCCGCTCCATGCGGCGCGGTTGGATGCCTTCCTTCAGCCCACCGGTTCCATACGGGTAGTTCGGCCAGTTGTATCCCCACGATCCCAGCCAGAGGTTCATGAAGAATGACCGGCTGACGACGGAGTTCCAGTCGAACTTGCCGTAGCTGGACATGCTCTCCTGCTTGTACACGGCGTCGGCATACCGCGTGCTGGAGGCGTCGCGGGACGGCTGCAGCTTCCGGCGAATCTCGAAGAACTGCGAGATCTTGTTGTTCTGGTTCAACTGATACGTCAGCTTGTCGGTGAGGTTCTCCAGTTTGGTCAGGAACTCGAACGCGCTGGCCTTGTCGGCCGGAAACCCCGCGATCGTGGTCCCGATCCGCTGATTGCGCGCGGACAGGAAGTACCAGAGTTTGTCGCGTTTGATGGGCCCGCCCACGCCGATGTTGGGATCGTAGTACTTGGTGATGCGGGTGCCTTCGCCGACGCCCTTGCGCTGAAGCGCGTCGGTCACGTTCGTCCCCTGCATCGACTCGTTCTCGAAATCGAGATAGAGATCGCCGCGGAAGTTGTTGCCGCCCGACTTGACGACCGCGTTGATCTGCACGCCCGGCGTCGGCATCGACGCGTCGTTCGAGTCGGTCCCGATCTGCACTTCCTCGAACGCGCCGTAATTGAAGTAGCCGGTGCCGCCGGTGTCCTCGGTCGAGTTGACGCCGTCCACCTGCACGCGCACCTGATCGCCGCGGCCGTACGCCTGATAGCCGGTCTGCGTGCCGGCGCGCGAGCCGCCGACGTCGAACGAGCTCATCGTCGTTCCGGGCGCGACGGCGATGAGCGCCCAGATGTCGCGCGCGTTCGGCAGGCTCTTGATCATGTCCTGCGTGAAGTTGGTCTGCACGTTCGAGTTTTGCGTGTCGACCACCGGCGAAGCGCCGGTCACCGTGACGGATTCCTGCAGCGCGGCGACGACGAGCTGGACGTTCACGGTGGCCGTGAACCCGACGCTGACCAGGATGGCCTCGCGGTTCAGCGTCGCGAAGCCCGACAGCTCGAATGTCAGCTTGTAGGTGCCAGGCGGCAGCGACGGAAAGCGGTACTGCCCCTGTTCATTGGTGAGGGCGACCTGCGTCCCCATGATCGCCGGACCCGACGCGGTGACGGTGACGCCAGGCACAATCGCGCCGGTGTTGTCGGTGGCGGTGCCGTTGATGCTGCCGGTCGTGCCCTGCGCCAGCACGGGGCCCGCAGCGAAGACGCCGATCGAGAAGACGATGACGGCCGATGCGAATCGGTGCCTCATGTCATCCTCCGGTGAAGCGTAGGGCGCAAAAACGCCTCTACCCTAGCGGACGCCAAGCCGCGACGCAACGGCCATTTCAACCGCTGAATTCCGGCCGTCAGGGATCGTCACATCTGATGCGACCAGAGACATTTGTCGAGCAAACACGGTATATTCGCCGCGAATCGTGCGTTCTTTTCGATCCGGAGGCCGTATGCGTCGACGCGACTTTCTCGCCGCGAGCGCAGCGACGCTCACGCTGCCGTTTACCAGGATCGCCTCGGCCGCCGCCGCCAGGCATTTGCTGTACATCGCTGCGCCTGGCGTTCGCAATTACGTGCGCTACGGCGGCGTCGGGGTGCTCGTGTACGACATCGCTCGCGGCTACCGGTTCGTCAAACGCATCCCGACGTGGAGCGCGCCGGCGGGACAGGAGCCCGAGAACGTCAAGGGCATTGCCGCCTCGGCGAAGACCGGGCGGCTGTTCGTCACCACGATCCGACATATCGGCTGCATCGACGTCACGACCGACACGATGGTGTGGGACAAAACGCCTGAGGGCGGCTGCGATCGGCCGTCGATCTCCCCGGACGGCCGGATGCTGTACGTACCGTCCTTCGAGGGACCGCACTGGAATGTCATCGACGCGGCGAGCGGCGACACGATCAGGACAATCGTGTTGAACAACCGCGCACACAACACCGTGTGGGGCCCTGGTGGCCGCTACGTGTACCTGGAGGGCCTGTCGTCCAACTATCTACACGTTGTGGACGCACACACCCATGAAGTCGTCAAAACGGTCGGCCCGTTTGCCGATCATATTCGCCCGTTCACGGTCAACGGCGCCGAGACGCGCTGCTACGTCAACTGCGACAACCTGCTCGGCTTCGAGATCGGCGACATCACGACGGGCGCGAAGCTGCACCACGTCGAGGTCGCCGGCTACGAGAAGGGTCCCGTGGACCGCCACGGCTGCCCGAGCCATGGTATCGGCCTGACGCCGGACGAGACCGAGGTATGGGTGAGCGACGGCCACAACAGGATGATGCACGTCTTCGACAACACGTCCGCGCCGCCGAAGCAGATCTCGTCGCTGAAGCTGCGCGACCAGCCCGGCTGGATCACGTTCAGCATCGACGGGAGGCACGCCTACCCCTCGACGGGCGAAGTATTCGACGTGAAGACGAAGAAGCTGATCGCGTCGCTCGCGGACGAAACGGGACGGGACATCGGCAGTGAGAAACTGCTCGAGATCGTGTTCGACGGAAACGTCCCGACCCGGAACGGCGATCAGTTCGGCGTCGGCCAGCGGCGCTGAAAAAGGGCGGCGCCAATTTTCAACGAATCACCCGAACGTTATTCGACCCTGCGGACAAATCGGCTCATCAGGATCCGCCCGTCGCTCGTCCCTGCTTTGGACCGTTGCACCCGTCCATACTGGCGAGACGCCCGGGCTCGCGGTGCACGCGTACAGCAGCTGAAACTCGCAGAGCTGGAATCCGAACTCGAGCGTCCGCTCGCGGTCACCAAGATCCTGATCGAGTGCCATGATCGTCGCTCGAATTGTATTATCCGCGTCCGGGAACATCCGGACGAGAGTACGTGGGCCGTCGGCTGTCGGGATTTCCAGTGCCACGGTCTCCGAGTCCGACGTCGCTGTAAAACGGCTTCGATCGGTGAGCGACTCGTTTTCGCGCTTCACGCCCTCGGCATTTTGGAAAAGCCATGGTTTCTCGGCGAATGCCCGAACAGGAAGCTGCGACGCCAGATATCCGCCTGGCATTCGAATTTGAACCCTCATGGCAGTCTCCACGTCTCCCCGATTTTTGACGCCTGTCCCTTTGCCGCCCCTGACGGCTGGTAGCGATGCGAGGTCCGGTATTCGAGAAGGGTCGCTGATTTCAGCAGGTCCATCATTGCAACCCGCAATCTGATATGTGGCTCGGTGCAGGCCCTTTACAACCGGAAGCCCGTTTTCGTCTCGGCAGACGATCAGATGGACGTGCCGACGCTCGTCCAACAGACCAACATCGATGCGTCTGCGCCCGGAATCTTGGAGAAACACGCACATGCCTACGAAATCGATTACAACTTCTCGCGCCATACACTCTCCTCATGACTGAATGAATTCGCGCATGACAGCGCCGGTCGCCCCCGCACCCACAACACCGGCCCATGCACGCGGCCTGCGTTGCTCGAGATCCGCTCCGTGCAGAAACCGAAGCTGCACCGAGCGCAGAGCCTCGGATGCCATTCGCCCGGCCGTCAGCTCGCGGTGCAGGCCGACGAAGAATTCGTAACTGCCGCGGTCCGACGCATCCCACAGATTGGCCACCACGATGGGAATACCCACCGCCATGAACGCCCGCGACAAACTCATCACCCCTTCCCCTCGCGCAATTCTTCCCGCCGCGGTCTGACAGGCAGAGAGCACGATGAGGCGCGCCGCCATCCGGCGCAGCCGCGCCACGTCGACTGGTGTGATCACATCGTCGCCGGTCGGGGTTGCCGCGGTGATGATATACGACTCGTTCGGCGCGATGGGGTTCGCCACGGCATGGGCCGCGACATGAACGACGGCAGCACGCCCGATTTCGTCGAGAATCCTGCCCTTGACGGCCTGGCCTGCAATCAACGTGACCGGTCGCGGATACAACCGCGCCACGTCGCTGGCCTCTCGCGCGGCGTCGGCAAGGCGAGGCAATCGTCCGAAGCGGGCGAGCGAATGCGATGGATCTCCCACAGCCAAGACTCCGACGCCGGCATTTCGCGAGTCGTTCAGCCGCGATGCTGCCCACGACAGCAGTCCCACGCTGGGTGCCGACCAGAATGCGCAGCGTTCGACGAGGTACGCCTGTCCGTCCCACAACCCCGCGAACGGAACACCGTGCAAGGGACCGTCGGCAATGACCACCGCGGTGCCGTTCTTTGGCAATGCGTTCTCTAATGGCCTGACCAGCAGATCGAACAGTCGGCGTCCGAGGCCATGGTCGTCCGATTCGTTGAGGACCGCGCGCTGCCACTCGGCGACGAGCCGTGCGACATCGGCCTGCCTGGCATCGACGGAGCGAAACGTCACCGACGAACGCGTGACAGCCCACACCAGCACGCGATCCGACAATGTCACGTAGCTGAGCGCGACGAGCCCCTGGGGCAGGCCGGCTTGAAGGTCGCTCATCGCGACAACCGGCCGGACATCCGTGGGGCCGAGCGTCTCCCTCAATGCCCTAGCCCGCGATTGCTCCGCCACCAGCAGCGCATCGTCCGAGCGACCGCGATCGAACGCCAGCAGGCGAACGAGCTCGCCGTAGAGGTCCCACACCTGATCGAACAGCGATACACGAAGCTGCTCGTCTCGCTGTTCGACGCGCTGACTTTCGAATAGACGGATGCCGGCGCGAAAATCCGTCTCGGCGTCCGAGATGCGGCCGCACGCACGGTTCGCCTTTCCCCGGGCCAGAAACGCCGTCGGCAGGCGGTTCGGACCGATCAGCGTCAAGGTCTCGACTGCAGATGTGTACAGAGATACGGCCTCGCATGGTCGTGTCGGAGCCAGCACATCACCCTCGGCGCGCGCGACATCGGCTGACGACACGGCGCGGATTCCGCCATCGGTGATTCGGTCGAGGGCCGTACGTGCGCGAGCGATCGTGTTTTGCGCGCCGTCGCGATCTCCGGCGAGAGCGAGTTGCCGCCCCTGCTCCGCGAGCGTGGCAACCAGAACCACTGGGTTGTTCCACGCCTCGGCGGTTTCGACCAGCGCCGACGTGAAATGCACGGCGAGACCCGGCAGCCGACCGTCGACGGCGGCCGATTGTCCCTTCCGAAGAATCGAGTACAGATACATCGGTTCGGCTACGGCAGATGTCAGCACGAGCGCGCGGCGGTACTCCTGCCATGCCCCCGCGGGATCGCCCTGCTGCCAGTGACGATTGCTGACGATGCCGTGGAGCGAGGCGAGATAGCCGGTTTCCCCGCACCGCTCGAAGAGGTCGGCGGTGTCTCGGTACAGATCCTCGGCATCGGTGAAGCGCGCTTGCCTCACGGCAATGGCGGCAAGCACGAACTGCGATCTCGCAAGGACATAAAGGTGATGCCTGGCTGCCGCGTCCTTCGCGAGCCGCCGCAAACCCGGAATCGCTCGGTCGTACCGAGCGCGATAGTAGTCGACGAGCACCGTATACAGATCGACGAGCTCAGCGTCGGTTGGTCGCGCGCCGAGGCTTTCTCGAGCGACTTTCAGATCGTCAACCGCCTTCTCGACCTCGCCTCGATCGATCGCAGCCCGGGCGCGAATGCCCGCAAGCACTCCTCGGGCGGCCTGCCGCGTGCTGCCCGCTTGAACGCGACGGACAAAATCATGAAGCGTTCGATCGCCCCGGATGTCCGTCAGCGCGATTGCGATGCGCGCAGCCGATCGCAAGGAAACCAGGCCTGCCTGCCGGTCTCCGGACAGGATTGCATCCGCCCACCGTCGGAGCAGATCGTCCTCGGCGAGCTGCCGGCATCGATCGGCGTGGTCTCGCACGGCCTGGCGGACGTCGCTGTCCGACACGGTCGATCCCGCCAGGATTGAGCGCTTGAACGCGTTCCAGCCGTCATCGGGCGTCCGGAGCACGGCGAGCCGCGCAGTTGCCTCTGTTCTCCAGCCGCGATCGGTTTCGCGTTGAAGGTAGTCCTGCCACGCGCGAACCGCTTCCGCGACGAACCCGAGGCGCTCCAGCGCGGCGGCTCGGTTGAACCACGATTCGATCGGGTTCGGATCGAGCCGGACAGCCCGTTCCGCTGCATCGGCAGCTCTGGCCGCGGCCTCGGCGTTGTCGTGTCGGCGCGCGCGCTCGAGATACGCGACGGCGACAACCGTGAGCATCGGTGCCCCGAGTCGTTCGGACGGATATCGGTCGAGCAGATCGATGGCGGCGTCGACTTCCCCGAATGCGAGGCGTGCTTCGGCCGCTCCAAGCGCCGCTGCGAGCTCAGACGCCGACGCGTCGAACTGCTTCAACAATCGAGCGGCTACCGTCGTAGCTTCAGGATTGAGGCGTACAGGTGCATTGCCTGTGGAAGGCGGCGCGTGAACGAAGCCGCCAGGTAGCCGCCCTTCGGAGATGCGTTGACTGCCGACCGCTCGTGCCAGGTCGTAAACGTTCACCTCGCGGTCGGATCGACCGCCGGGAACTGTGCAAGCAGCGACTGCACAGAGAGCGGCCACTGAAAGCCAGCGAGCCGGCCGGTTCCCATTCCGCCGATGTTGCTTGCAGGCGCCCCGCGCCATCAAGCCTTCTGAGAGTGAGCAGCCCCCGCGCACCGTGATGGCATGCGGCGAGCGCGCACACGCGTCGCGGACGCGTCGAGGGACGCCCGATCCTCAGCGGAGATCATCGGGGAAGGATACACAAAGAAAGGGTGGCCTTACGCCTTCGCTCCTCGAGCTTCGGCGGACAAGTCGCGCGATATCTATCTGCGTACTTCGTACCTACGCTATCCCCTACTCGATGTCGCCAGTGCGTGGCGCGAGCGGCGGCTCATCGGGCACCACGAAGGCGTGTCCTGGCGCTCTCCGCTGGCCAGGGCGCTGCTGACGGCAAAGGTCGGAGACACCGTGACGCTTCGCGCGCCGCGTGGACCCGAGCGCCTCGAGATCATCGCGGTGCGCTACGACGACCTGCAGTAGCCATGCTCGAAGACAGGCCGCAGCCGCGCGCCGACGCGCTCGCGTTATTGTAAAGGCCGCTGTCGACCTTGCGTGGCACGAACTGCTCGACTCACTGGACGGGTCGAAGGTGCTGACATACCATGCCGCCATGGAAACTTTGAGCCGGCGCAGTTTCATTCGGACCACGGCGGGGGTGGCGGCTGTGGGGCTCGCGTCACCCTTCGACTCGCTGACGCTCGCTCAGGGCAGGCGCGTGGAAGCTTCACAGCGCGAAGCGGGCTTCAATGGTCCGCTGTGCTTCTTTTCGAAGCATCTGCCGCGGATGAACGGCCGCGACCTCGGCCGGTCGCTGAAGGCGCTTGGATTCGACGGCGTCGATCTCACGGTACGACCTGGCGGGCACGTCGATCCGAAGCAGGCGGCGACCGGGCTGCCCGTGTTCGTCGACGCCATTCGCCACGAGGGTCTCGCCGTGCCGATGATCACGACCGAGCTTCTATCCGACGCGGATCCGGTCGCGCAGCCGACCCTCGAGACCGCGGCGCGGTTGAAGATCCCGTTCTACAAACCGGGCTACTACCGCTATACGTTCGTGGATGTTCGCAAAGAGCTCGAAGCGGCCGGCCGACAGCTGAGAGGACTTGCCGATCTGAGCCGCCGGCACGGGATGCGGCTCGGGTATCACAACCACGCAGGGTACATCGGCGGCCCGGTCTGGGATTTTGCCCCGTTCATCGAACCGCTCGACGCGGCAACCGTCGGCTACTACTTCGACCCTCGTCATGCTGTCGTCGAAGGCGGGGACGGCGGGTGGCGCACAGCGTTCAACCTGGTATCGCCGCGGTTGTCGATGATCGCGCTCAAGGACTTCTTCTGGGAAAAGAGCGGCGGCTCCTGGCGGCAGCGGAACTGCCCCATGGGCGACGGCATGGTCGACTGGAGACGGTTCTTCGCCATGCTCGCGAAAGCAAATTTTCACGGTCCGGCGTCGCTCCATCTGGAATACGAGGTCGCCGGCGCCACGCCCGCGGCACAGGAGGAGAACACGTTGGCCGCGGCCGCGCGCGATCTGGCGTTCGTCAAGGCACGCCTCGCCGAAGCCTACTCAGGGGCCGCCTCCGCCGAGGCTCCGGCGCCCAAGGCCATGATGTGATCGTCACACGGCGGCAGTTCCTGCGCCAGGCGTCGGCGATACCAACCGGCGCGCTTGCCAAGTCGAAGCTCGCCCGACCATCTCGCGAGCGAAGGCTGGCCGCGATCGTCGCGCCGAAACCCACCGATATCCGCATCGACGAAGTCGTTCACGGGTACGAAGACTACGTCTACCGCGCGCCGTACAAGTTCGGAGGCCGCGTGGTCGACCGCGTCACGCTGCTGAACGTTCACTGCCGCGTCACCACGCGAAACGGACAGACCGCCTGGGGCTTCGCGTCGATGACGATGGGCAACATGTGGGCGTTTCCATCGTCCACGATGTCGTACGACACGACGCTCGACGCCATGAAGGCGCTGGCGTCGCGCATCGTGCGGCTGGCGGGCGACTGCCGCGAAATCGGGCATCCACTCGACATCGCGCATGTCCTCGAGCCCGAGTGCCTGAAGGCCGCTGCGGAGGTTTCCGCGGACCGCAAGCTGACCGAGCCCATCCCCAAGCTGTGCACGCTCGTCGTCGCCAGTCCGTTCGACGCGGCGCTTCACGATGCGTTTGGAAAAGTTCACCGGCGCAACGTCTACGACACCTACGGCCCAGATCTGATGACGCACGACGCGTCGCGCTATCTCGGTCCTGAGTTTCGCGGCGCCCGGCTCGACCGGGCGTTGCTGCCGAAGCGGCGGGAGCGAATCCCTCTATTTCACAGCGTCGGCGGGCTCGATCCGCTCGAGACGAAGGACGTCGAGAAGCCCGTTGGCGACGGCTTGCCTGAAACGCTGCGTGACTGGATTCGGCACGACGGTCTCGTTCGCATCAAGATCAAGCTGCAGGGCGACGATTTGTCATGGGACGTCGAGCGGACGCTGGCGATCGATCGGATCGCGTCGGCCCTTCGACTCGCTCGCGCTCGCTCAGGGCCAGCCGCTACCGAGATGGCGTATTGCCTGGATTTCAACGAGCGCTGTCCCAACGTTCAGTACGTCCTCGAATGCCTCCGCCGGATCCGCGAGCGATCGCCCGACGGGTTCAAGCGGATCCTCTATGTCGAGCAGCCGACGGCGCGGGATCTCAAAGCGAACAGGCAGAATGTGATGCACGAAGCCTCGCGATTGCGTCCGGTCGTCATCGACGAATCGCTGACCGATCTCGAGAGCCTCGTGCTCGCACGCGAAATGGGCTACACCGGTGTGGCGTTGAAAGCCTGCAAGGGCCAGAGCCAGACGGTGCTGATGGCCGCCGCCGCGCAAAAGTACAAGATGTTCCTGTGCGTGCAGGATCTCACGTGTCCCGGCGCGTCGCTGATTCACTCGGTCGGCATCTCCGCCCACGTTCCGGCGGTTGCCGGCATCGAAGCGAACGCTCGAGAGTACGTTCCCGCAGCCAACGAGCGCTGGCGTCAGCGGTTTCCCGGCATCTTTACGATCACCGACGGATACGTGCGCACCGCGGAGATCGGCGGGCCGGGCCTCGGCATTCCCGATGACATGGTGCCGAGATGATCAAGCGCTGCGCCATCTTGATCGCGGCTGTCCTGAGCGCGGTACTGTGGGCGCAGAACGCTCCGCCGGATATCCAGCAAACGTACTCGAAGCTGTGCAGCGGATGCCATGGAGACGATGCGCGCGGCACGCACCAGGGTCCAGGGCTTGCCGCGAATCCGTCGGTCCGCGCGCGATCCGCGCAAAGCCTGCGGAATGTGATCCGTAATGGAATTCCTGCCGCAGGGATGCCCGCCTTCGATCTTCCAGCCGACACGCTCGATGCTCTCGCCGCGATGATCGTCTCGCTGAACGCGGTGGCCGCAAAAAGCAACGTGCCCGGTGATGTAGCGGCCGGCAAACAGTTTTTCTTTGGCAAGGGACAATGCGCGTCCTGCCACTTGGTGCAGGGCGAAGGTTCGCCGATCGGACCCGATCTCTCCGAAGTCGCGCTCGAGCTGACCGTCGATGAGATTCGCGAGTCGCTGCTGACCCCAGACGCGCGCATCGCGCCCGGTTACGGCGTGGCTTCCGTGCGCATGCGCGATGGTCGAACGTTGCGTGGATTCGCGCGCAGCCGCAGCAGTTTCGACGTCGCCATCCAGGATCTGACAGGCGCGTTCCATCCGGTGTCGCTCGATGACGTCGCGTCCATTACGGACGAAAAAACGTCGCACATGGCGGCAGTGAAGGCGAGCGACGACGAGTTGCGCGACGTGATTGCGTTTCTGAGCCGACTGACCGGGATCACGCCCGGCGCCGTCGTCCCGCTTGCCCCGAGCGAGCGAACGCGAGTCGAGGGGCCGCGTTCCGACGCCGGCGTTGATTTCGCGAGGATTCTCAACCCGAAGCCGGGGGAGTGGCCGACGTTCAACGGGAATGTGAACGGAAATCGCTACAGCCCGCTCACGCAGATCAACAAGACGAACGTGAGCACGCTCGGCGTGAAATGGACCTTCTCCATCCCGTTGTGGACGCAGTTCCTGCCGGACACTCCCTACTTTCGCCAGAACATGCAGTACTTCGGACTGGAGACTGTTCCGATCGTTGCCGACGGCGTCATGTACGTAACCGGGCCGAACCAGGTGTTCGCGCTCGACCCGCGCACCGGCCATCAAATCTGGCATTACTCTCGACCGCGCACTGCTGATCTGGTTTCCGATCCGTCACTCGGAACGAATCGCGGGGTCGCGATTCTCGGAGAGCACCTCTTCCTCGTCACCGATAACGCCCACCTGGTTGCGCTGCATCGTGTCACCGGCCGCCCCGTGTGGGAGGTCGTGCTGTTCGATGAACCGCAGCGGTACGGCGGGACCATGGCGCCGCTGGTGGTCAAAGACATGGTGGTGGTCGGCGTCTCGGGCGGCGACTGGGGCATCCGCGGTTTCCTTTCGGCTTATAGAGGCGCGACCGGCGAACGCGTCTGGCGCCACTGGACCATTCCCGCGCAAGGCGATCCGGGCTTTGAGACCTGGAAGGGAACGGCCGTCGCCACTGGCGGCGGTTCGACCTGGCAGACCGGTTCCTACGATCCGGAGACCGATACGCTCTACTGGGCCACCGGTAATCCGTGGCCGAACTCCGATGATCGCGAGCGCGCGGGCGACAACTTGTTCACCGACTGCGTCCTCGCGCTCGATCCCGCCACTGGAAAGCTGAAGTGGTACTACCAGTTCACGCCGCACGATACTCACGATTGGGATGCGACGGAGCCGAATGTCCTCGTCAACACCACGTTTCGCGGGCGCGACCGAAAACTCCTTCTGCATGCGGACCGCAACGGCTTCTTCTACGTCCTCGATCGCGCGAACGGCGAGGTGCTACTCGCGGAGAAATTCGTTCGACGGCTGACGTGGGCGACGGGAATTGGCCGTGACGGCCGCCCTCAGCGTGTTCCCGAGCACGACGTGAGTTGTCCCGATCACGCGACGAACTGGCATGCCACCGCCTTCAGCCCGGTCACACGCCTGTACTACGTTCAGGCCACGGAGAAGTGCAACGTCAGGCTGTCGCCGGGCAGTTGGAAAACCGAGCGGCCGCGCGTGGATCCTCCGACGAGATATCTGCGCGCGCTCGATATCGAGACCGGAAAAATCGTGTGGGAGATCCCGCAGGCCGGGCCGGTGGACGGCAAGAGAGATGCGGGCGTGCTGGCAACCGCGGCCGGCATCCTGTTCTACGGAGACGCGAGCGGCTACTTCGTCGCCGTTGACGAGCGGGACGGGAAGACGTTGTGGCGCGTTCCGCTGAACGCCACCATCAAGACCTCGCCGATGACGTTCTCGTCCGGCGGACAGCAGTTCATCGCTCTTGCCGTCGGCTCCACCATCGTGTGCTTCGGACTGTGACGCACGGCGCTCGCCTTCATTTGCGATCGTCAAGATTTCGAAGAACTGCTTCTCGGCTTCCTCGGCAAAGATGAACCAGCCGGCAACAGAGGCCCATCTGGCGTGATCGGTAGCATCGGTCATGCGGCGACCCCGTCGCGCCGGATGTTGGCCACGAGGGTGCTCGCCGACATCGGGCCCTGCTCGAAGTCGTCCACCGTGAGAATCACCGGGGCCAGCAGCCGCCCGTGCTCGAAGCCGACCTCCCAGGCGGACTCGTGAATACCGCGCGGCAGCACGCCGCAGTGCCTGGCCAACGCCTTGCGTCACCTCTTCTTATGGACAAGGAAATGATCGCCGGTGCAGCCGCGGGATTGGCTGACACATCGGCGATGAGCGAAGCCCAGCGTCTGTGGACCTATGCGGTCGACGGAGACGCGCCGGAGTCAGCAGGCGGCCGACATGACGCGCGCGACTGGCAGGAGCGGAGCGAGCGTCAGAATTCGAACGACCTGGCAGCCCAAGCTATCGCTGGCTACGGCGCGGCGACGGAAGTAACACGGCGCGCATTGACAGCGCGCTTCGAGGACGCGGCACCGGATGCCGCATGAGACGAAGCCATGGGGATCAGACGAGCGGACAGTCGTGGATTGGCCTTCGTCGCCGCCGGGGTGGCGGCGGCGGCCATCGCCACACGCACGATGTGGAGACGGAGCGCCTACAACTTCAATGGCAAGTCAGTTCTGATTACCGGCGGATCCCGAGGTCTCGGGCTCGTGCTCGCACGTCAGCTTGCTGCGGAAGGGGCGCGCCTCACGCTGATCGCTCGAGATGAGAGTGAACTTCGGCGAGCCGCTGACGATCTTCGCGAACGCCAGCCGTCCGCCGGCGTGTTGATCGTGCCAGCCGACGTCCGCGAGCGTGAGGAGGTTGAACTCGCGGTCACCCAGACGATCGCCCGTTACGGCCGCATCGACGTGTTGATCAACAACGCGGGGATCATCGAGGTTGGGCCGTTCAACCACATGAAGCTGTCAGACTACGACGATGCAATAAAAACCCACTTCTGGGGCCCCCTCTTCATGGTGCTCGCCGTGCTGCCACACATGCGCCGTCAGGGCGGCGGACGCATCGTTAACATCTCATCGATCGGCGGCCGGATATCGGTGCCGCACTTGTTGCCGTACTCCGCCAGCAAGTTCGCGCTGAGCGGCCTTAGTGACGGCCTTCGCGCCGAGCTCGCCCGTGACCACATCGTGGTGACCACCGTATGCCCCGGACTGATGCGGATAGGCTCGCCGGTGAACGCAGCGTTCAAGGGCCAGCGGGCGCGGGAATATGCCTGGTTTGCGATTCTCAGCTCCCTGCCTGTGACAACTATCAGCGCCGAACGAGCGGCACGTCGAATCCTGGACGCCTGCCGACGCGGCAAGGCCGAACTCGTGATCACCATCCAGGCAAAGCTTGCCGTACTCGCGCGCACCATTGCGCCGGAACTCGTCGCTGATGCGACGTCGCTCGTCGATCGTCTGCTCCCGCGGGCAGTCGGACCGAACGGGGATGTCGCGCAGCCCGGCCGCGCGACCGGAGCTAACTGGGCAGCATCGACGATCCTTGGACCCATGTACGCTGCGGCGCAGAAGAACAACGAACTGTAGAGGGCAAGACACAGAGGTGGTCATGGCCGCGAAGCCCAGCTCGGCGAAGCGATCGACGGACGACCCAAAGAGCCATCTTGGCGTTTCGTACAACGAGTTCAAGGAGTACGAAGGACAGCGCTATACGGGCATGAAGATCGGCCGAAGTCACAAGTGGTATTACAACCGGGGCGAGTGGAAGGAGACGAAGATCACTCCTGACTAGCCGCCGCCTTCGTCATGGGCTCAGACGCCCAATGCGTCTCGTCCGTCACGCGCCGCCCCGGATCCGGCGCCACTCGCGGACAGTGACATGGGACACTGGGCCATGGCCGGATCGCCAAGCCTCTTCGAGCACGATCTCCCGCCAGGCTTCCACTATCGCGAGGCCTTCATCACGGAGGTCGATGAGCGACTCCTCCTCGAAGCCATTGCCAATGTCGCGTTTTCGGACTTCGAGATGCGCGGCGTCGTGGCTCGGCGGCGCGTGGCGTTCTTCGGGCAATCGTACGATCGCGCGGACGCTGGGCCGATTCCAGCGTTCTTGTTGCCCCTGCGCGCCACGATTGCCCAGTGGGCCGGTGTCGATTCCGAAGCGCTTGCCATGGCTCTCATTAACGAGTATCGAGCCGGCTCGCCCATCGGCTGGCATCGAGATGCGCCCCAATACGACATCGTCGCCGGCGTCTCGTTGCTGTCGGCATGCCGGATGAAGTTCCGACCGTACCGGTCTCCTGCATCGACAGCGCCGACGTCGTCTCGGCGATCGGCGACGCACGAGATCGTCCTGTCGCGGCGATCCGCGTACCTGATGACGCAGGAATCGCGGAACGCCTATGAACATCACATTCCGCCTGTTGCGGAGCTGCGTTACTCGGTGACGTTCCGAACGCTCCGATGATGCCGGTCGGGCAGGCGTGTCGGCGTCCAGGCAACCACGTCTTGACGCCGTGCGAAATGCAGCAGTATCGGCGCCCCCTTGATCGTTAGATGACTGGCTGCGGCCATCGTGTTGACCGTGATTTCGGCATGCGCGAGCTGCAGAGACCATGGTCGGTGTTGAATCTCAAGACGGTACGGGCGCCCTCGCCGGTCGCGGTGGTATAGACAGTATCGCTCCGTGAGGAAGTACTCGATCGAGCCTACGGCCGCGACGAACGGTGCACTCGCTGGTTCGTAGACTGCCTTGAACTCCGCTCGCCCACGCCTTCGACGCACACTCTGATAGTCCACCACGTCCCCGCGGCGCTCGGCACTCATAACCGCAAAGTAGTACGGCAGGTTGAGAAGCGCCCGCGCCGCCGCGACGGCGAGCCTGCAACCAGTATCAAGGCTGAAAAAGTACACACCAGGCCGTGCCGCCACTCGGACATAGGTCCGGACGTTGAGTTCCGGGAATGCCGAAAGCCAAGGTATCGCCGGCACGCTCCGGACACCAACGTTTGTCATGTAAACGGTACGATGCCCAGCCAGGCCTCGCCGTCGAACAGATCGAGGTCGAAGGCGTCAGGAACGGCCCGCCGGATCTGTGAAGCATCAACACGCCAATGCGCAAACAGCAGATTGTTCCACGATTGCGTCATGATCCATGGCGTGGCAGGCATTGGCCACGGCCGATGCGCGGTGTTCTCGACGATCGAGCGATCGAATCCGTCGGTCATGGCTACCTACGCAGCCTGTCAAAGGTGAACAACGCATGGCCCTGAGAGTGGACGCCTTGCCAGCGCTCCAGAAGCAGACGAGCCGCCAGGAATCCCAGAGTCATGCCATTGCCTCCGTAGCCCAGCGCAAACCAGTGACCGGGATAGCACCGATGCGGTCCGACGTAGGGAAGGCTGTCGGGTGTCATGGCGAACGGGCCCTCCCAGGCGAACTCCGCCTCGATCGTCGCCATGCGGGCAGACGCGTTTCGAAGTAGTCGCGCAGCTCGCGTATTGCCTTCTCGAACTGCTGACGACGGCGTCGTTGGCCGGGTCCAATGCGTCGATCGCCCCCGCCGAGCAGCAGCCGATGCTCAGGAGTCCATCGAGCGTAGTGGTACGGCCGCTCAGTGTGCAGTGGGCGACCGTGTTGCGAAAGTCGGAGCTCCGCCGCCCGAAGTTGTCGTTAATGTAGATCGCGGGTATGCCGACAGAGGTAGCTCTGCGTTTCAGTCTCGACAGGCGGATGGCCATGGGCTCTGCCTGGGCGACCAGGGCCTCCGACCTGTCGAATGCCAGGTCATTGATGACGTCGATCAGCAGCAGCGCGGTGCCCGACACAGGCACCGTGAGCGCTCGATGAGCCCGACCCGATCGAGGTGCGCCATTCGCTGCCGCCGTCGCGCCATCGCACATGCCGCCCCTGTCCCGTGACCTTCTGGGCGGAATTGGCGTCACCGCCGGCTGGCCCCGTCGTGGAGAACGGTAACTGAATCAACACCATGACGCTCCGACCGACCGTGCTAGTGACGCCCCGCTTTCGGCGTAGACGCACTCTTGCGACTGGCGCTGGCGCCTGCCCCCACTGACTCCTCCTCGTCGTCGGGATGCGCCGCATCGGCCGCGCTTTGATTGATGCCGCTCTCCGCCAAGCCTGAGAGCTTCTTGTCGGCGGCCTTTTCTTCATCCAGCGTCTGCTGAAGCAGCCTCGCGGCCTCGGTGTGGCCCATCGCCTGGGCCCAGGCGACCAGCGTGCCGTACGCCCCCATCTCGTAATGCTCCGCGCGCTGCCCCGCCGCGATCAGGCACGCATCCATGGTGGCGTCATCGAAGTCCTCTTCCATGATCGATTTGCCTTCTTCGATGATGCCGGCGATGCCCTCGCAGTGCTTGCCGCGGGCCCTCTCGTCAAGGCTCTCGAACACCTGCTCCAGCCGTTCGATCTGGCCTTGGGTCTCCTCGAGATGGGACTCGAACGCCTGACGCAGCTCCCGGTTCGAGGACGCTTTCGCCAGCTTTGCCAGTGCTTTCGTCAGCTGTTTCTCGCCGTCATACGTGTCGCGCAGTTCGTCAATGAATGCATCGTGGAGCGTGCCTGCTTCGGCCATGGTCGTTTCTCCTTGCGTTGATGTGGTCTCTGTCTCCCATTCAGACATGTGGCGGATCGGTTTCTCTGGTGAAATGTCGATGTTCTCCAGTGTGGGCAGCCGCACCAGGCTTCATGACGACTTTGATGCACGCGTCGTTCTTGTCACGAAACGTGCGGTACATCGCCGGCGCGTCCTCGAGGCCGATACGGTGCGTGATGACGAATGAAGGGTCGATCTCACCGCGCTCGATGCGCTCGAGCAGGATCGGCATGTATTTGTGCATGTGGGTCTGACCCATCTTGAGGGTCAGGCCCTTGGCGAAGGCTGCGCCAAGCGGGAACTTGTCGAGCCATCCGCCGTAGACGCCCGGAATCGAGACCGTACCGCCCTTGCGGCAGGCATTGATCGCCTGGCGGAGCGCATGCGGGCGATCGGTCGCGAGGAACATCGAGGTCTTGCCGCGGTCGTACCAAGCGTCGAGGGTCGTCCCGTGTGCTTCGAGGCCGACCGCATCGATACAGGCGTCAGGGCCCTGGCCGCCCGTCATGTGGCGCAGCGCGTCGAGCACGTCGACGTCCTCGTAGTTCAGGGTCTCCGCCCGGCCGTGCGAGGACGCGAGTTCGAGCCGTTCGGCAAAGCGATCGATCGCGATGACGCGCTCGGCACCGAGGAGGTAGGCGCTCTTGATCGCGAACTGGCCGACCGGTCCGCAGCCCCACACCGCCACTGTGTCGCCAGACTTGATCTGGCAGTTGTCGGCGGCCATGTAGCCAGTGGGGAAGATGTCGGAGAGAAAGAGTACCTGCTCGTCGGTGAGGGCGTCGGGCACCTTCAGCGGCCCGATGTCGGCAAATGGGACGCGCGCGTATTCGGCCTGGCCACCCGGATAGCCGCCGTACATGTGCGAGTACCCGAACAGGCCAGACGCGGAATAGCCGTAGAGCTTTTCCGCCATCCACGCATTCGGATTGGAGTTGTCACACAGCGACCAGAGTTGCTCCCTGCAGAAGTAGCAGCGGCCGCACGCGATAGTGAACGGGATGACGACGCGATCGCCGACCTTCAGACGTGTATTGTCTTTGCCCACCTCGACCACTTCGCCCATGAACTCGTGGCCGAGCACGTCGCCCTTTTGCATCGTCGGGATGTAGCCGTTGTAGAGGTGCAGGTCCGAGCCACAAATCGCGGTCGTCGTCACCTTGATGACGGCGTCGCGCGGATTGAGGATGACGGGGTCCGGTACGGTCTCGACCTGGATCTTCTCTTTGCCTTCCCAGCAGACGGCTCGCATCGCTCGCTCCTATGCGCTGGCAGGCGCTCGAGGAATCTCGCCGGCTTCCAACAGCTGCTTGAAGTGCCGGAGATCCTCGCGGATGGTCTGAGACGGTTCGCACCCGAAGAGCGACGCGACGAACGCTCCGGCCTTCCCGGCGGGTGGCGCGTACTGCAAGAGCACGCTGACTTGAGTGCTCCGGCCACCACGTGCGGCGTCGAAGTTCACTGATCCCGCGGTCACGACGTCCGAGCCGGGAAGCGAGCGCCACGCGAGCACCCGGTTCTTGACCTCGTTGATGATCTCGGCTTCCCATTCCACAGCGAGCCCGGCGGGACCTGCGGCAACCCAGTGGGACTTGCCGTCGGAGGTTTCCGTCACCCGGTTAAGGTGCGTCATGAACCGCGGCAGATTGTCGAGACGACGCCAGAAGCGATAGACCTCCGCGACGGGTACCTCCAAGCGGACCGATTCCCGAACATGGACTCCGCGCTCGCCGCCGAGGGCCGCCTGCGTACTGTCGGGTTCGCCGTCGGCGTTGAGGACGCCCGGCCAATGGCCGGTCATCCCGCGGTAAAGCAGAGGCGCCGATGACACCGCGAGGCAGACGCCGACGGCAGAGCGTCGAGATACGCCCACGAGGAGGAGCAACGCACCAGTACCAAGCGCCAGCCAGTTTTCTGCATCGGACAGTGAGGAGAGTGAGGAGGATCGATCGTACAGAACGTCGGTGTCCATAGGCACTATCAAGCGAGCATTTTGTGTACCAGCGCAGTGTGTTCGACACCACATCTGCTTCGCCGATTAGGCGGGCCTTCTTGAAGAACTGGTTGCAAGTTCTTCAAGAAGGCCGTCGCCAAGCAGGACCGGCGAATGGGACGAGCCCAGAACCATGTCCGTCGATCGAGACGTTGCAGCAATCAACGACAGGGCATTCGCGGCTCAAACGTGAGCAGATTGAGACACATGATGGGTAGCCCAAGACGTAGGGTAGTGGGTCAGTTTGGATTATCCGGTTCACACAAGGAACAGCGTATGGCCCGGTGTTCAACAACCGCTGACCGGATGGAGTCCCTGAGCTGACGCCGCGTTTTGAAAAACTTCTGCAGTTCTCCTGCTTTCAGCATTCTTTCACCATACGTGAAGGCATCGCGAATATCTGCGTCCTCGACGGATAACACAACTTCGCCGTGGTTCGCGCATGGTCGAAGGACAACCGCCGCGATCGCTATGGCGATAGCTGCATACCTGCGGTCCTCCTGTTCCTCCTGGCCTGATGGTTTCATGCGGCACGAGTGGTTTCGAGCAACGCTACAATCTCTTCGATTGACCAGACGTGATTCGCGATGCCAGCTTCCATCGCTGGTGTTACGCGAAGCGTCTGATGCACGCGAGCGAAGTTGTAATACATGAAGTATAGGGCCACGGTCGCCGCGTGGTTTTCGAGTTTTTTCGAGAAGCCGTTCGTCAGGCGCGTAAAGCGGCGCATCGACATCCGCATCGTGAGGTTCTGCCGCTCCACGTAGCTGGTTGAGATGTGCTTTGGATCGGGCACGCCAGAGACGTGCTTGATCTCGCAACCAATGCACTTCGCAGGGCTGTAGCGGCTCTCGCCTTCAGGATTCGAGCGGTACACCTTCTGGAGCATCGCGTAATCGATTTCCTCATTGAACGCGGATTCAACAGCTTCGAGGTAGACGCGATGGCCGTCCGTCGTGAGCTGGATCGGCTTGGTCGCGATCCGATCGGCGAGATCGTGCATGAAGTCGTAGGCGGTTGAGAGCGTCCGGTCGCCCAGGCGGAACGACACGATCAGCTTTGTGTCGGCGTCAAGCGCCGTCCACGTCCAGCAGTCGCCGCAGCCTTCGGCCTTTTTCTCTGGCGTCGTGTTCTTTTCCTTCGAGCCGACGAACGACCAGATTTCATCGCACTGGACGCGCTTCGAGCGAATGCCGCGAATCGTTTCGTCCTGGTATTTCGAGCACGCCTCGCCGAGTTCGACCAGCAGCTTGACGATGGTGTTCTTCGAAGCGCCGGTCATGCGAACGGTCGACCGGATGCTGCAGCCCTCACAGAGCGCCAGGACGATGGCTGACCGTTTCGCCGTGCTCAACTTGTTCATACTGACTATTATGCTTAAACGCTTAGGCACTGTCAAGCCATTTACGGTATAAGATTTGGGCCACAACCCCTTGTGGCCTCTCCGTGGTGAGGCAGAACCGGTTATTGTATACTCTTTACGGTATAATGGCGAAGAAGAAAGGTCGCAAGGAGAAAGGCCGTGTTCGTCCGGCGATCTGGACCAGTTGGCACATCTGTCAGCTGGACCAGAAGAATGAATGGGCACGATATCCCGTCGCGGACGCCTTGGCCTCTGGGGATGGCGACGATCCGGATACCGCCGTTCAGAAGATGAAGTTGTTTGAAACGCTCGGATGGCCGGCAGCACGGGCGAGTCTATTCACTAGCAAGGCCGACGATAAGAGTCCGGACGTAGGAATCCTCAAGTGCAAGCCGAGTTGTTGGAGGCTTTATTTTCATGTCTTCGAACAAGAAAATGATGTCAAAAGGCCAGACAAACGAATCCTCTATCTCCTTGCAATCTGCAAACGACAAGATGCCCAGCAGAAAGAAAATACGACACGCGCGCGAAACCTCCTTACCGCAGCACTCGATGGTCGAATCAGAATCAGTCGATGGAGCTTCCCAGCTGACACAGCTGTACGCGAAACCAGAGTTCGTACGAGGTTGGAACAATGACGTATCGTTCCACATCGCTCAAAACGTTTACCATCTCCGCAAGTATCGAGAGCTAACACAGAAGCAGCTAGCTGACCTGATGGCGACGAGTCAATCGGCAATTGCGAGGATTGAGGGAGGGGACGAGAACATAACGTTGAGCACGCTGAAACGACTGATTACGGAGCTACGGGGACGCCTTCATATCTCATTCGCGCCTGAAGAAAGTGATCATCTCCCGCTCGTGCTGTCGTGGTGGAAACATGTGGCGCCTACGACTTCGACGTGGAGCCTCAGCTGGATCGGGCACAAGCGCGACGCCTCTGGCCACCATATTGGAGTGATTCTGAGTCAGCCGGACACGTTGCCAGCCAAACCATTCATTGGGATAGAAGAAGGAGCAAGCTAGCCTGGATTATGGCCAAGAGAAACACTACCAAATCTCCGGATATTGCTCCAGCGGCGGCGCCGTCCGGAATTGTTCGAGCGAATATCAACAGGAACGTTGTTCGCTCGCCGAACTACGTCTCCATCTACACGAATGATGTCCAAGTTCAAACGACTCCGTGGGACATCCGTCTCATGTTGGGTGAGATCCAAGGCATTGTGACGGGCGACAAACCGAGTGTTACGGTGATGCAGATCGCTGACCTGAGAATGTCGCCGCAGCTCACGAAGAAACTCACGATGATTCTGATTCAGCAACTCAAAACATACGAGGAGCAGATGGGACCAATCCCGTTACCGCCGGACTAGCGAGCTTTCCAGCGCATCTTTGCGGCTTTGATGGCGATCTCGCGGCGTCTTGTGGCGGATAGGGCCTTCGCTCTGGCCCGTCCGCCCTTCGGCCCTCCCAGCTTCCCGAGTGCCACAGCAGCCGGGTTCTTGCCGACGTCCTTGTCTGGCAAGGGCGAGCCGTCGAGCCGTTCACCGATGGCTTGCTCGACCACGCGCCGAGCGACCGTCGTAAAATCGTGTTCCGTGCCTTCGCGCTTCGGCTTCGATTTCTTCGTGCTTGAACGGCTAGGCATACATCATTCTGGCACGAACCAGAACGGGCCGAACACTCAGCGATTTTCAAACTGACCCACTACCAGACGTAGGCAAGGGACGGCGCAATTCCCAGGCGACGTTAACATGGGAGTTTCTCAGAATCGTTCGCGCGCGATCGTGAACCGCGCCGGCCAGAACCGCGATCCCCGCGAAAGTTCCGGCCGGCAGGACGGATCGACTACCGTTTGCCTGTCGTTGACACGACACCCGTGCCGAACTTGTCTAGAAACTGCTTGACGATTCCGTCGGTCAACGCGTCCGACATGTGGAGAATGTGATCGTAGACGGCGTCGAATGCGCGCACGTCGTCATCCCAGTTTTTGTTCAACCGTGCCACGACTTCGTCGGTCGTCGTCGAGAGGTGTTTGCTCATCATATCGACGAGCGTTGCGCGGGGCCAGTTGGGATTAGCCTTGCTCAAGAAGTCTGCGATCTGAGTCGCGTTCTGATGCCACTTCGTATCGGCTTGCTGCTGCGCCGCTTTGTCGCCGGCCTTCGCGGCCTTGACCAGATCGCCAGCGATCGCGATGTGATCCTTCAGCAACGTCGTGAGTTGCTTGCCGGCCGGGTCGCCGTAGAACTTCGCAACCGCATTCCCGATGTCATCCTGATTCTTCATCAGGCGGTTCAACGCCGGCGGTGCATCCGGCGCGTCAGCGACTGCCGCGACGATGTAGGCGCGGGTCCAGACGACGTGGTCTGTCCACAGCTTGCGCATGTCCTGCTTGAGCTCGGTAGCCTTCTCGCTATGTTTCGCATCGTCCTTCTTGTCAGCTGGCGCCGCGATTGCGCTCGCCGCGAACAGCCACACACACGCCGAAACCGCCGACGCGATCGTTCGCATCCTCATGAGCACCCTCCTTGACTGACCGATCCGACAAATAACCCAACGTTATCTGTTTTATCTACCCACTTAGCAACACCGCGGCCGAAGGACGGACAGTCTTGCGATTGAGCTCAGGCTGAAGCTCAGCGTTGGATCAGCTCAGGAGTTCGGGCGAACCGTGTCACCGATTTCAATTTCAAAGCAGCACTTGGGACGATTCGCGCGGCCGCAGCATTCGCGTACCGGCGCGCCGACGATTTCGTTCACCAGCGTTTCCCATTGCCCGGTCATCCGTGGCAATTCCTCACGACTGGTGCGGCTCTTGCTCAGTGGCACAGATGGGCAATGTGTACTTCACCCATTGCGAGTCCCCTCCTAACTGGCGCGTTCCAGCACGATGGGGTTCGCAGCTCTCAATGCGCGGCGGTGGATTCTTCTAATGCGTCTCACGTTCGCTACGGATCAGGTACGACAGACTTGATCGAGTGCCTCAAGTCACTCTGATGGAGGAATGTGGAGAGTCGTGCGAAGGTCCTGGGTCATCCGATTCACCCGATGCTGATTGTGCTGCCCTTGGGTCTGTTCGTCGGCGCTGTGGTATTCGACGCAATCTACTTGTGGCGAGGCTCGTCGACGGTCGCGACAGTGGGCTACTGGAACATCGCTGGCGGGATCGTGGGCGGATTGCTCGCGGCGGTGTTCGGCCTAATGGATTGGCTCGCCATCCCCGCGGGCACCCGTGCGAAAACCATCGGTCTGTGGCATGCCGGCAGCAATGTGCTGGCGATTCTGGGATTCGCATTTGTCTGGTGGACCCGGTACAGCGTCGGCCAGCTGGCGACAACGAGCGGCCTGTTCGCGATCGAAGTCGTTGCGCTGCTGGTTGGAGCGGTGGGCGGATGGCTGGGCGGCGAGCTCGTCGATCGTCTCGGCGTCGGCGTCGACAACGGCGCGAACCTCAATGCGCCGAATTCGATGTCAGGCAAACGGCCGAGAGCGGCATAGCGCAGCGGGCCGAATCGGATGACCCGGGCAGTTGTTCGGCCGGACACGTTTGCCGCCTGGAAGGGCTCGTCGTTACTCATCGTCAACACGGATGGCCGATGCAGCGACGACGAGCCGTTGTCCGGCTACTACTTTCGCGAGGCTCGGTTCCTGCGGGCGCTCGAGATCGAGATCGACGGCGAACCGCCGTGGCTCTGTGAAGCCGCCTCCATTTCGCCATCACAGCTGTCTTTCACGTACGTGTTTCCAGAGATCGCCGACTTTGGCGGTGGCGGCTCGGGATCCGCTGGTGACGACACGCCAGTCAACGCACGCGGCATTCCGCAACGGGCGCTCGCAATGCCGTCACGTACACGGCTGGACTCGATGGCCTCGTCGTCGACGTTCGCGTGACTAATCATGGCAGAGAGTCCGTCGAGTGCGAATTCGCATTTATGCTAGACGCGGACTTCGCGGACATTCAAGAAGCGCTGAGCGGCCGACGCGAACAGCACGCGGACGTTCGTCGCGAGACGAACGACCTCGGTCTCACGTTCACGTACGGTCACGGCCAGTTGCACTATCGATCCACAGTCCAGGTGACCGCGCATCGAGAATGGCGGTTCATCGAATCCCAGATTGCGACAACTTTGAGGCTGTCACCACAGGAAACAAGCGATCTCGGCGTTCGGATCGAACCGAGCTCGTCCGATGGCGCGCCGCTCACGATCGACACAGATGCGCGAGAGCGAGTGACTCGCGACTGGATCGCGCAATTTGCGTCCGTCAGCGTGCCACCGAATCGCGTGGCGGAACAGATCATCAGCGACAACATTGCTGACTTCGCATCTTTCCCACTACTCGAAGGACCGCGCGCCGAATGGCTGGCGTTGCAAGCTGGTATGCCGTTGTATCCGGCGCTGTTCGGCCGCGACACGCTCTCAGCTGGGTGGCAGGCGGCGTGGGTCGATCAGGGAGCATCGTTGGATGCGAGTTTGACCCGGTTGTCGAGGCTGCAGACGGCGCGCACCGACGAGTGGCGCGACGAAGAGCCTGGCCGGATTCCATACCAAGTCCGTCAAGGACCACTGGCGCTCCTGAACATCAATCCGTACGCCGCGTACTACGCGGACTACGCGAGTCCGTTGATGTTCGTGATTTCGCTCGGGCATTTGTACTCGTGGACTGGCGACGCCGACGTCATTCGTCGCCACTGGGACGCGGCGCAACGGATTCTGGAGTGGGCGCGCACGTACGGGGACAAGGACGGTGACGGATACCTGGAATACGAGACGCGATCGCCGAAAGGCACGAAGAATCAGGGCTGGAAAGACAGCGGCGATGGGATTGTGTATCCGGACCGGAGTCCAGTGCCTGCGCCGCTCGGGACGTGCGAGCTTCAGGGCTACTGGTATGCCGCACAGCAGCTGATGGCCGTCATGAGCTGGGTGATTGGCAAACGGGCCGAAGCGCGCGCCCATTGGCGAAGCGCGCGCGCGCTGAAGCAGCGATTCAACCGCGACTGGTGGATCGACGACGAGGCGTGCGTGGCACTGGCACTCGATCCGCAGAAACGTGCGGTGCCCGCTGTGTCATCGAACATGGGTCACTGCATCGCATGCGGCATTATCAGTGCTGAGCATCTGTCCGCGGCAGTCGGACGGCTGTTCGCGCCCGACATGTTCAGCGGTTGGGGGATCCGCACGCTGTCGTCGACGCATGCCGCGTACAGTCCAATGAGTTATCACTGCGGCAGCGTCTGGGCCGTTGAGCAGGCAACGATCGCGTTCGGCCTGCGGCGATTCGGCTTCGATGCCCGCGCACTGGACCTCGCAAGAGCGCAATTCGATCTCGCGGAGTTGTATCCGGACCACCGCATTCCCGAATGTGTCGGCGGCTACGCACGTGGCGAGCGGCCCACGCCTGGTGCGTACCCACGGGCGAACACGCCGCAACTGTGGAACGCGACGGCGTTCCCGCTGTTCGTGCACATCATGCTCGGCCTGCAACCCGTCGCGCCGCTGCACCTGCTCGTCGTGAGTCCCGCACTGCCGGCCTGGTTGCCGGAGTTGATCCTGAAGGACGTTCGGCTGGCCGATGCGACCGCGACGATCCGGTTTTGGCGGGATGAGAACGGCGATTCGCACGCCGAGGTGCTCGAGCACCAAGGGACGTTCCGGCTGCTGCATCAACCCCCGCCCGAATCGCGGACCGCCTCGGTCGGCCGGCGCATCGGCACGCTGCTCGACTCGCTGCGTCACTAATGAAAGGAAACCGCATGAAGCCGCGGCTGAAACCAGTTGGTGAGCAAGTCATCGTCATTACCGGCGCTTCCAGCGGCATTGGATTGACGACGGCGCAGATGGCGGCGGCTCAAGGGGCCTGTGTCGTGCTTTCCGCCCGCAACGGATCGGACCTGCAAAACGCCGTGACTGGCATTCGTCGCCGAGGTGGACGCGCGATCGGCGTCGTCGCCGACGTCGCGGATGCGACGCAAGTTGAAGGCATCGCCGCCGCTGCGATTCGAGAATTCGGACGAATGGACACGTGGGTGAACTGCGCGGCCGTCGCGATGTACGGCCGCATCACCGAGATTCCGCTCGAGGATCACCGGCGTCAGTTCGACGTGAACTACTGGGGACACGTCCACGGGTCCCGCACGGCGGTGACGCATCTGCGCGCGAACGGCGGCGCGTTGATCAATGTCGGCAGCTGTGTATCCGATCGCGCCATTCCGCTTCAAGGCACGTACTGCGCCGCGAAGCATGCTCTCAAAGCGTTCACCGACACACTTCGCATGGAGCTCCAGGAAGCCGGCCTCCCGATTTCAGTGACTCTTGTGAAACCAGCGAGCATCGACACGCCGTTCTTCGACAAAGCACGTTCCTACACCGGCAAGGAGCCCCAGCCAGTTCCGCCAGTGTATGCACCGGAAGTCGTGGCAAACGCGATCCTCACGGCGGCGCAAAGGCCGGTGCGAGACGTCATTACCGGCGGCGCCGGACGAATGCTGGGGATCTCGACCGCTACTCCTGTTCTGACTGATTCTTACATGGAACGGACGCTGTTCCGCTCCCAGCAGACGGACCGTCCGACGAACGGGCGGCTCGACAACCTGTATGCGCCCGTCGCGCACGACGGCGGACGACGCGGGCGGAACTGGACCGGCCGAACGAGGGAGAGCAGCGTATACACCGCCGCAACTCTGCACCCTCGAAGAGCTCTTGCTGCCATCGTGGGATTCGCGTGCGCGGCTGTCAGTGCACGATTTGCCGCCCGCGCGTTGACGAATCGGAACCGACGTTTCCTGAAGGGCGCGACAGGCGGCCCGCGGATTCGCTGCAATTGAGCAGTACCACCTCATAGACACACCTTGGCGGAGGAACGATGGCGACAACAATCTTCCAGCGGCGCAGCGATTCGCACGCGAACGGACGCGCCTGCGCCTGGTTAGGCTTTGCGATCGCGCTCGCGTGGGAGACGCCGATATCCTGCTCGTGCGGCAGCACGCGCGGGTGTGCGCCTGAGTTACCTCGATGAGGCGCGCGTGACCGCGGCGAACGAAGCAGCCGGAATCGCTTGAGCGCTATGCCAATAGTCCTTCCACGGATCCGCGCGAAGGCGCTCGAGGCGCCGCGGCACTGTCAAAAGCGTCCAGCGATCGGGCGGTTCATCCACATCGTTCCAGTCGAGCGGCATTGACACGGTCGCCCCCGGGCGAGCTCTTGGCGAGAACGCACAGACCGAGGTGTTCGTGCGGTTGTTTCTCAGGTAGTCAATCAGAATCTGCCGCTCGCGTCCGGCCTTTGCGAACGCTGTCGTATAGGACCGCGGATCTGTCTTCGCGATTGCCTCGCTCACAGCACGCGAGAAGTCGAGGCATTCCGAGACAGTTCGCTTGCGTTTGAGCGGTACGACGACCGTGCAGTCCGCGTCCGCCCGTCGTTTTGACCCACGATCGCAGGCCCAGAGTATTGAGGACATCGCGGACGAGTTCCGCAGCCTTCACGACTTGCCTCCAAGATACCTGAGGTCCCGGATCGAGATCCCATACGAGCCGGTTCGGACGGTCGATATCGTCGGCGGTGGCATTCCACGTATGGATCTCGACGATCCCCATCTGTGCGAGCGACACGACGGCCTCGATTGAGTCTGCTACGAGGTACTCGCCAACCTTGGTCTTTTCCTGGATTCGCACCCTGCGCAGCGCGCTTGGACCCCATGCCTTCGCGTGCTTCAGAAAGTTGCAGGGCGCCCCGACTCCTGCCGGGCAGTGAACCAAGGTCAACGGTCTGGCTGCCACATGAGGCACGATCGAATCGGCAATGCGCTCGTAGTATCGAGCGAGCTGGATCTTGGAGATCTCGAGGTCTGGGTAGATCAAGCGGTCGGGGTGCGAAATCCGAATGCCCGCGACCGCTGGCGACGATTGGCTGGCAGCCGGCGTTTCGCGGCTGGTCTGCCGACCCCGTAAGACTGCCTTCCGAATTCGTGGACTGCCGTCGCGCGTTGCTGCCATGGTCTCGCGTCCGTCTTGTCGCTGATCAGGCGAGTGCGCCGAAATCGTGGGCTACCGCCTCATCAGGCTGGGCCGAAGAAATCGCGACCGCCGCCAGCGCTGCTTTCGGCACGTTTCGGAGCGCTGTACGCTAGCGCGATCGCACGCCGAAGGCGGATGGCGTCGCGTGGCGCATGACCGGCGGCATCGTTGTTGAAGTAGGCAAAGATCTGGCGTCGGTGTCGCATCTGCGCCGCAAGCCATTCGGCCCAGTCGTTCAGAACGCGGTCGTCATAGCGACCGGTGTATTTGGCTGGTCCGTGGAAGCGCACATAGACGAACGGGCCGACCACCATTTTGCCGGTCCGCGATCCCGCCATATCGTGGAGGCAGAGCGCCATGCCTTTGCGCTCGAGCAACTCGAACACCTCGTCGTTGTACCAGCTTGGTTCGCGGAACTCGATGACGTGCTGCCGCCGCTTCGGAAGCGCACGAACGAACGCAGACAGCCGTTCGATGTTGGCCGGCCAGTGGGACGGAAGCTGGTAAAGGACCGGACCGAAAGTCCGCTGCAGCCGCTGTGCCCGCTGAAACAGGCGATGGATCGGCTCTGCTGGATCCTTGAGCTTTTTCATGTGAGTCAGGAATCGACTGGCTTTCACAGCGTACAGGAAGCCCGGCGTTGCCTGCTTCCGCCACGCGGCGAATGTCGACGCCTCTGGCAGGCGGTAGAACGTATTGTTGATCTCGACGGTGTCGAATTGAGACGCGTAGTAGGCGAACCACTGTGACGCTGGAAGGTCCGCTGGGTAGAAGGCGCCGCGCCAATGCCTGTATTGCCATCCGGAGCATCCGACGCGCGCGGACGGTGCGGTTAGCACTTCGTCTCCAGACTGCTCACGGTCAGGAGGCAGCCGCCATGCGACGGCATTCCAGTCGAGCTGTCATCGGTATTGCATTACTGCAGTCGATGGAATTCAAGTGACGGAGAAAAGCAGGGAGCGGGCACACGCGCCGTCATCGCGGATCATGCAGAACGCGGGAATGCAGCGCGCTCACCCAATTGTACCTTTGCCTACCGACCGACGCGGACGGTAAGGCGATATAGCAACCGGTGTTCGTTTTGTACAGAAAGCGTTCCCGGACAAGCTGGTCGAGCAAGCGCTCGCACGTCGATGCCTCCATCTGCCAGAGACGGCACGCCTGCGCCAGGGTCAGGCGCAGGCCGGGCATCTCACAGTACTCGCCGCGCACACGAGCGACCAACGATTCAAGCGGCGGCATACGGTCCGTCGCTCGCCAAAACATCAAGAAAGCATGCGCTGTCGCAGTTCGCGCTCTGCTTGGCGCCAGTCCTCCACGTCGCGACCATGTGCCCCTCCGCGTGCCTCATAGAGTTGATGGGCGCGACGGGCGATCTCGTCATGGGTCGGTGTGGCCTCGAGGCTCGTGACCGGATTCGGGACTTCGCCCGTCGCAATCGGCACGGTGGCTAGCGTGCCGACAACTGGATTCAGCGTTTCGTGATCCTTACGGCGGCGGCGCGGTGTCGACATCTGCTCGTTCCCTTTCATGCTTCACCCACGAGTTCGCGATAGTCGCAGCCTCCGTTCCGACAGACCCATGCCCGTTCGTAACGGATGCCGTCACCCACTTCGGATCGGGAACGCGTCAATGCCATGCCGACCGACAGGACCGGATACCGGTTACTGAACACCAGCGTGCCTCGGCATTGCGGACATCGCCGCGTGTCGCCTTCTGACGGGGATCCCGAAGCGTTCATGAGCTGTACCCAGGCTGCCGCGATGAATCCTCCTGGCAGGGAAGACTGCGAAAATCCAACATACGCAATCACGCCGAAATATGTCTGTTAGGTTCTAAACAGAAGGTTTGCGCTACCGTGCACCCAACTCTTAAGGGTTTACCGCTTGCCTCGCCTTGACTAAGGCAGAGGTGGGTCGAGCCGCAACTGGGGAGCATCCCGCTGAAGCTGCGGGCCACTGTGCACAAGGCCGGCCGCCCTGTTCGCGGTTCCGGACCATATCGGCAATGCCGCCCGCCACTTAATGCCCACACGCCGCGTGTCCGACAAGAAACCAAATCACGATGATGCTGAACGGCACGTCGAGCAACCACGCGACAATGTATCGCATCGCTTTCTCCCTTACTCTTTGATCGCATCGCCGATGTCCTTCACCGCCTGGTGGAAGTCGCCACGGTCGGCCGTGAAGGCCTGGTCGGTGTCTCCGCCGTCTTGGACGGAAACCCGGTGTCATCCATATCGATGGTGCAAGGCGAGACGAAGATCTGCTACCGAATGACGGGGGAGGCGTTCCGCCAGGAGATGGATCGGCGGGGCGTGTTTCATGAATTGCTGACGCGTTACGCGCAGGCGCTCGTGGGGTTCATGATGCAATCAACGGCCTGCAACGCGGTTCATTCCGTGGAGCAACGATTCGCGGGAAAGGCACTGCGGTTGGACCAGGTTCAGGGCTGCTCCTGGCTCAATCGCACCGAAATCCCCGTGACCGGGTTGTCATCTGCGTCGAGAAATCGCGCGCAGAAGTCCGTCGCGCCGCCGGCGTTGACGACCGCGATCCGAATCGTGTTCAGCCCCTTGTTGAGCGTCACCCGCTTCGAGACACCGTCGTCGATCACGGCCTGCCGATCTCCGTAGATGCCGATCACTTCCTGGCCGTTGAGCCACCAGATCGATGCGGCGTTGGAACCGATCGCCAGCCGGACGTTGCGGATCTCGTGCGGCACCTCGACGCGCGTCACCGCCCAGAAGAGTACGTTCGACGTCGGTTTGTTCAGCGCATAGGCGAAGTGATACAGGTTGACGTTGTAGTTCGTCGTGTCCACCGCGTGCCACGTGAGGCGGTCGTCGCCGACGGTCACGGTGTCTCCGTCGCGCGGGATGACGGTGAGCTGGTTCGGGAAGTACTCTTTCCCGATGGCCGCGCGCACCGCGCTGTCGGTGAGTTGCCCTGACACCTTGATCGGCTCGAGCAGAAGCCAGCGCTGCAGGAATCCAGCGACATCCGGCGGTTTTGCTGGCGTCGACGGACGCGTCAGCGTCGCCGCCCCAGGGCGTGCCGTCGGCGTCGGCTGCTGCTGCGCCGCAAGCAGTCCTGCTCCGCCCGCGAGCACGAGCGCTCCGAGCGCAGCCACCCACGCGTGCCGACGGATCGTCATGGCGTCCTGAGCAGCCATCGCTGGCGATCGCTGGCGGAGTTGAACGTCTCGAGCGTGGGCATGCTGCTCCCGATCGCGGAGAGCGCGAGCGGCTCCGTTCGGTTCGGCACGCCCTTCGGCATCAGCCGATAGCTGCCGTCGGTGAGTTGATCGATGCGCCAGAGTTGTTCGGGTCCGCCGGTGAACATCGGACGCACCGTGAGTTCGCCGTCCGCGCTAGCGGCAAGCGCACGTTCGGTGCCTGCGACGGTGATCTTGAAATACGGCGATCCCGGATAGCCGCCGGCGTTGTCCACGGGCGTGATCGCCCACTTCTGCTGTGCCTGAAGCATGTAGGGCGCCATGCGGGCCTCGACCGGACCGCCGGGCCAGTTGCCGCCGACCTGCGCGGCGTCCTGCGCTGGAATCGGAGGCGGCGGTGGCGAGTCGCCGCGCCCGCCGGGCGCACCGCCGCGACCGGGTCCGCCGCGGCCGCGCGCGCCGCCGACGGGCACGCCCTGCACCGCCATCTCGAGCGCCGTTCCGGTTCGCGCCGACTCGATTTCGTAGGTGCCAGCCGTCAGGTTGTCCCCGGCGACGGGCCAGCCGTCGCGCCACAACAGCGGACGAATGTCGAGCACGCTGATGCCGCCGCGATCGAGGTCCGATTCATAGTGGCACGAAAACCTCTGCACGCCGTCGCCGAGATCCAGCAGCCCAAAATGCCCAACCCCAATGTGACGGCCGCTCGATCCGGCGAACAGCTTGCCGCCCCCCTGGAGCATGTCGATGCCCATGTTGTCGACGAACGGGCCCGTCACCTTTCTCGATCGTCCCATGCGGATGTTGTAGCTCGAGTTGCCGCCGGCACAGCACGACCCATGCGTGACGAGCAGGTAGTACCAGCCCTCGTGAAAGATCATCACCGAGGCTTCGGAATTGATCGCGATGTTGACCGGCTTCGCTTCGGGATGCAGCCGTTTCCCGGTGTTCGGGTCCAACTCGACTAGGCGAATGTAGCCGAAATACGAGCCGTAGGTGAGCCACATTCTGCCGTCTGTCGGATCGCGCATCACGCCAGGATCGATCGCATTGCTGTCTTCGACGCCGTCCGACCAGACGATGGGGCCCGCGTCCTCCCACTTGTAAATCGGGCGACGCCGGATCGAGCGTGCGGCCCACGAGCAGCCCCACCGCCGCCTTCGGCTGCGTTCCCGGAGCGGCGTAATAGAGAAAGAATTTGTCGCCGGTGCGGATGATATCCGGCGCCCACGTATTGTTGCCGCCGCGCGCGATCACGTCAGGTCCGGGCTTTCCGCCCGGCACGGCCTGCATCACCGAACCGTTCCGGTGCCACGTCCAGCCGTCGTCCGACGCGAACGCGGGCAGGCCGTTGCCGGTCGCGTAGACGTAGAACCGGCCGTTCGCCTCGATGACGGTCGACGGATCGTGCATGCCGGGTTCGCCGTCGAGCGCGAGCGCCGGCGCGAGGGCGAGCAGCATCGCGGCGGCGGCGAGACCGATTCCTCTCATCGCGCCGCCGGCTCGGACGACAGCGTGCGGCTGAAGAACGGCATCACGTGTTCCTGGAAACGGACGGCGACGTCGCTCGTGTGCGTCCCCGGATAGATCTCGAAGGTGTTCGCGATGCCGTACTGATCGAGCACGTCGTGCAGCTTTCCGGCGTCGATGCGCAGGCCATCCTGGTCGCCGACGTCGATCGCGATCGCGCGATACCGCCGCAAGCCCGGGATGTACTGATCGATGAACGACAGCGGCGCGTTGGCCGCCCACTTCGCCAGCACGGCCTGAGGGTTGTCGCCGATCGGCAGATCGAGATAGAGCGGCGGATTCTTCGGGTTCGGCGACCACGCCGCCGCCGACGCGAGCTGCGCGCGCAGGCCGAAGGGCAGCTTCGCCGAGTCCGCCGGTGTCTTGACGGCCGCCAGCGCCTCCTCGTTCGCAGCGTTATTGCCGCCCGGTGCGCCGCGACCACCGCCGCTTCCACGCGGAGACAGGCAGCAAGGGCTCATGATGTAGAGGCTGCCGAATACGTCGGCGTGCTTCATGCCGATGCGCGTGGCGCCGTACCCGCCCATGGAGTGGCCGACCAGGCCGCGACTCTCCCGGCTCGCGATCGTCCGATAGTGCGCGTCGATGTACGACACGACGTCGCGCGCGACATAGTTCTCGAAATCGCCGGTCGTCACCGAACTGGAGTACATCGAACCGTTGTGTACGGTCTTCGAATCCGGCAGGACGACGATCATTTCGTGTGTGCCCTTCGCAAACGCGCCTTCGATCGTCTGCGGCACGTGGATCTCGTGCGTCCATTGGTCCGCGCCAATCGAGTACCCATGCAGCGCATAGACAACGGGATAGCGGCGCGTCCGGCTCTGTTCGTAGCTCGGTGGCAAGAAGACGATCGCGTCGCGATCGACGGCATCTCCCTCGAGATTGCCTTCGAGCGCCGTGCCGTGAATGGTGATGCGTTGGACGATCGCGGGCCAAGCCCCCGCGACGACGTCGGGTACGTTAGTCTTGACTTGCGCGACAGCGGCGAGCGCTCCGACCGTCGCGGCGAGAGCCGCGGCCAGAACGGCCACGCGTCGTACTGATATGGTGAGCTCCGACATATCGCGTTCCGTGAGTTGCGGCCGAAGGGTATCCGAAACGGACAGAAAGATGAAGAGACGATCGCTGCTGGCGCTGGCGCTGCTCCTCGGCACGACCCCACATGCCGCGGCCCCGACGATCGCGATCGACGCCTCTTCACCGGCGGGCAACGTCAGTCCCCTTCTTTACGGCCTGATGACCGAGGAGATCAACCACGCCTATGACGGCGGCTTGTATGCCGAGCTGGTGCGGAATCGCGCCTTTGTCGATGACGCGGCGTCACCCGCGCACTGGTCGCCGGTGCAGGCCGACGGCACAGCGGCGATGATCGCGCTCGACAAAGGACAGCCGCTCAACGCGGTCATTGGTACCAGTCTCCGTCTGGACGTCACACAAGCCTCGGCAGACCATGCCGCCGGCGTCGCCAACGAAGGCTACTGGGGCATCCCGGTCAGACCGAACACCCGCTATCGCGCGTCCTTCTTCGCGAGAGCGGCACCGGGTTTCACCGGGCCGGTCACGGTCGCGATCGAAAGTGAAGACGGCAAGACGGCCTACGCGACGGGACGCGTCTCGGCGCTGACGCAGGCGTGGGAGCAGTACGAGCTGACGCTGACGACCACCAAGGCCGAGCCGACCGCAAAGGCGCGCTTCGTCCTGACCGTCGATCGTCCGGGAACGATCTGGCTCACCCTGGTGTCGTTGTTCCCGCCGACCTACAGGAACCAGGCGAACGGCTTCCGTCCCGACCTGCTGCAGATGCTGATCGACATGCGGCCGAAGTTCCTCCGGTTCCCGGGGGGCAACTACCTCGAAGGGGATCAGATCGCCGATCGCTTCGAGTGGAAGAAGACGCTCGGGCCGCTGTCGGAGCGGCCGGGCCACATGGCGCCGTGGGGGTATCGGTCGACTGACGGTCTCGGCCTGCACGAATTCCTTCTGTGGGCGGAGAACATGAATGCCGAGCCCGTCCTCGCCGTCTACGCGGGCTACTCGCTCAAGGGCGCGTACGTGAAGCCGGGACCCGACCTCGCGCCCTACGTCCAGGACGCGCTCGACGAAATCGAATACATCACGGGACCGGCGACGTCGAAGTGGGGATCGCTCCGCGCGAAGGCGGGACACCCCGCGCCCTTCAAGCTGACCTACGTCGAAGTGGGCAACGAGGACTTCTTCGATCGCTCCGGCTCGTACGATCAGCGCTTCGCGCAGTTCAACACCGCGATCAAGGCGCGCTACCCCAACCTCCAGGTCATCTCCACCGTCGGCTTCGAGCACCCGGAGAACCAGCGCGTGCGCAGCCTCACCCCCGACGTGGTCGACGAGCACTATTACCGCACCGTCGACGCTTTCCTGAGGGCCGCGCGCGGGCAGTACGACAAATACGATCGGAAAGGGCCGAAGATCTTCGTCGGCGAGTGGGGCGCCTATGAAACGTCGTTCGAGCCGTGGAATCCGCGGTCGCGCGGCGAGGCGGCCACGCCCAGCATGCGCGCCGCAATCGGCGATGCGGCGTGGATGACCGAGATGGAGCGGAACTCCGATCTGGTGATCATGCACTGCTACGCGCCGCTGCTGGTGAACGTCAATCCAGGCGCGCGGCAGTGGCGCCCCAATCTGATCGGCTACGACG